>Ga0126362_10000024_pt1 | contig 208980 bp, 186 predicted proteins | sample ANMtaG_FD_126269 | JGI IMG/M metagenome (GOLD analysis project Ga0126362, IMG submission 126269) | Continental margin sediment microbial communities from North Pacific Ocean - ANME2c_DSS_Sorted | ecosystem: Environmental > Aquatic > Marine > Continental margin > Sediment | place: Pacific... | reverse complement strand
TCGCGTGGCTAATTGCTTGCGCCTCGCAGGAGCTAATTCGCGCTTTGCAAAGCGGTCTTCAATTGGTGTCTAATTGAAGGAAATTCAGTGAAAAAGAATTCCTCCAAAAAGTGCACATTGTGTGGAATATGGACGAGTTCCACAGTTGCCCAGTGCACCCAGCATTAGCATCGAATCACCTCAAAAGCCCTCGCACCATGTCGAACGCCAGACTGCCTTCCTTCAGATTCCTCATCGGCTTCGAAGCAGCCGCTCGTCTGGGAAGCTACTCGCGCGCTGCTGACGAGCTTTGCATCTCCCAGTCCGCGGTCAGCCACCAGATTGCGCAGCTCGAGGAGCAAGTCGGCCAGCCGCTGTTTCGGCGCAAGGGCCGTGGCGTCGAGCTGACTGTCTCCGGGCGTCTGCTGCTCGACAGCGTGAGCAAGTCGCTCGACCAGATCCGCAGCGGCTTGAGCCGCATCGAAACCTACATGGACGACAGCCTTGTCACGGTGGTCTGTCCGGCGCCAGTCGTCAAAGGCTGGCTGCAGCCGCGCGTGGACAAGCTTCTGCAGGAGCATCCAGCGCTCTGTCCGATCATCTCCATCGACGAAACGGCTCGCTACATCGACGAGATGGACGTGGACATCGCCATCACCCGCGAGCCGCTCAGGCAGCGCGGCGTGCTCGAAGTTCCATTGCTGGACGACGAGCTCGTCGCGGTCGTGCATGCAGACTCCGGCGGCGAGCCCTCGGGAATGCTCTGCCTCGAAACCGACCTCACGAGCGACCGTATCGGCCCGTTCATCCGCGAGCACTCCGGCAGCCTGCGCAAGCTTGCGATCTACGACGATCCGCGCCTCCTGCTGGACGCAGCCTTGCGCGGGCATGGCATCGCGCTGGTGTCGCGCCTGCTGGCCGATGAGGCTCTGCGCAACGGCCAACTGCGACACCTCACCGCATACCCGAGCCTGCCGCTCGGCACGCTCTGGATCTCGCGCACCGAGGGTGAACCGCGCCTGCCGCTCGTTCGGCATGTATTCGAGAGCCTGCTGGACTACGCCAAGGCCTGACAACCAATTCATGAGCCTGATTGGCCAATCAGTCCAGAAAAGATCAATTTTTTAAATGAGTAAAGGTCGACAGAATCCGATGCCTCAGTAGTAACCCTAGATTTTCCCAATGACGACTCGACGTGCCCTGATGGGCCTTGGCAGCCTCGGATTCATGAGCGGACTCCTCTCCGCATGCGGCGGCGGCGGTAGTGGCGGCGGTGGCTCCCAAGCCTTTTTCCCCATGCCGGCCCCTGCTCCCACTCCTTCCTCGAACACATCTTCGCCCTCCCCGCAGCCGGCCGAAGCCTGGCGCATGCCCGACGAAAGCGCACCTCACCGCGCCGTCTGGATGGCCTTCGCCGCACGCGAGTCCGTATGGACTTCCGCCATGCGCCAGCCGGTGCAGCAAGCCTTGGCGCGCATCGCCAATGCCATCAGCGTCTACGAGCCGGTGAAGATGCTTGTCGGTGCCGACGATTTCGCTACGGCCCGACAGCTCTGCGGCTCCAACGTGCAGTTGATCCAGCACGAGATCGATGACCTCTGGATGCGCGACACCGGTTGCGTCTTCGTGCGCAATGCCCGTGGCGAGCGCGCCGCGGTGAGCTTCAATTTCAACGGCTGGGGCAACAAGCAGCCGCATGCCCGCGACGCCACGGTCGCTGCACGCATGGCCGAGCTGACCGGCGTTCCGCTGCTGCGCAGCCGGCTGGTGCTGGAAGGCGGCGGCATCGAGGTCGACGGACAGGGCACGGCCATCATCACCGAGAGCTGCGTGCTCAACGCCAACCGCAATCCGGGCGTCAGCAAGGCCGACGCCGAGGTCGAACTCAAGCGCCTGCTGGGCCTGGAAAAGATCATCTGGCTGCCGGGCATCGCCAACCGCGACATCACGGACGGCCACACCGACTTCTACGCCCGCTTCATCAAGCCTGGCGTGATCGTCGCCGCGCTGGAGAACTACGAGCAATCCTTCGACCACGCCGTGACCAGGCGCCACCTGGAGCTGCTGCGCACCGCCACCGATGCACAAGGCCGCGCGCTGAAGATCGTCGTGCTGGAAACGCCGTCCAAGGTGCGGCCCGAGTTCTCCCGCAAGGACTTCGCGGCAGGCTACGTGAACTTCCTGATCACCGACAAGGCCCTTTTCCTGCCCGAATTCGGCGATGCTGTCGCCGACCAGGCAGCTCGCAATGCGCTGGCGGCACAGTTGCCCAGCCACCAGATCGTGCAGCTGAACATCGACGCCATCGCCGCGGGCGGTGGCGGCATCCACTGCACGACGCAGCAAGAACCCGCGTAGGACTGACCGAAATGCGCATGCCCTCTCCCCTGCTGACCCGTCGCCGCCTGCTGGGCGGCCTGAGCCTCGCGCCGCTGGGCCTGGGCCTGCCGTCGATGGCGGCTGCATCCGAGTCCTGGCAGATGCCCGACGAAGGCGATCCGCACCGTGCCACCTGGATGTCCTTCGGTGCCAACGAAGACGTCTGGGGCCGGAGCCTGCTGAAGCCGGTGCGCGAGCACCTGGCGCTCATCGCGCGCACGATCGCGTCCTTCGAGCCGGTGCGCATGCTGGTGAACGAGGAAGACCACGACCTCGCGGCCCGCCTGTGCGGCAACCGGGTGCAGCTCGAAGTGCAGCCGGTCGACGATCTCTGGATGCGTGACACGGGCCCCGTCTTCGTGCGCAACGCCTCGGGCCAGTGGGCCGGGGTGGACTTCAACTTCAACGGCTGGGGCCGCAAGCAGGAGCATGAGGCCGACGCCGAAGTTGCCGGGTACGTGGCGGGCGCAGCTGGGGTGCAGCGGCTACGTACCCGACTCGTGCTGGAGGGCGGCGGCATCGAGGTCGACGGACAGGGCACGGCCATCATCACCGAGAGCTGCGTGCTCAACGCCAACCGCAACCCCGGACTGGGCAAGGAGGCCTGCGAAGCCGAACTGAAACGGCTGCTGGGCCTGCGCAAGATCATCTGGCTGCCCGGCATCGCGGGACGCGACATCACCGACGGTCACACCGATTTCTACGCGCGCTTCGCAGCGCCGGGCGTGGTGGTGGCCGGTCTCGACGAAGACCCCGATTCCTACGACCGTGCCGTGACCCGGCGGCACCTGGAAATCCTGAAGCAGGCCACCGACGCACGCGGCCAGCGGCTGCGCGTGGAAGTGCTCAAGGGACCGGAATCGGTGCGCAGGAAGCTCGAAACGCCCGAGTTCGCCGCGGGCTACATCAACTTCTACGTGTGCAACGGCGCTGTGATCGCGCCGCAGTTCGGCGATTCACGCGCCGACGGCAACGCCCGTTCATTGCTTCGCGAGCTGTTCCCGCGCCGCGAGGTGGTTCAGCTCGACATCGACGCCATCGCAGCGGGCGGCGGCGGCATCCACTGCACGACGCAGCAACAGCCGCGCTGAATTGAAGGGCGCCCCTCAGGGCCTTACCACTTGCCGTCCTTCGGGACGGCCTTGGCCGCGTTGGCCTTTGCGTTGGCAGCCGCGGCGATCATCGAAGCGGCTTCCGAGCGGTTCGCCTTGTTGGCGAAGTCGACGGCGGTCATGCCGAGCTGGTTCTTCATGGTGGTGTCGGCGCCCTCGTCCAGCAGCAGCTTCACTGCATCGTTGGAGCCGTACATGGCCGCCATCATCAGCGGCGTGGTGCCGTTGGGCGACTGCGCATCGATGAAGGCGAAGTTCTCGAGCAGCACTTTGATGATCGCGATCTGCCCGCTGGTGGCCGCGTAGTGCAGCGGTGTCCAGCCGGTCTTGTTGACGGCAGCGTCGCGCTTGAGCAACTGGTCGACCACGTCCTGCTGGCCCTTGATGGCGGCCAGCATCAGCGGCGTTTCGTCCTTCGGGCTGGCGATGTCCACGTCGGTCTGCGGCGCCTCGATCAGCACCTTGACGACCTTCGGCGAAGGCTCCCGCAGCGCGATCAGCAGGCCCGTCTGGCCATGCTCGTCGCGCGTGTTGGGGTCGAAGCCGCGCTGGATCAGGTTGCGCACGCCGCCGGCGTTGTCGCCGCGCACAGCCCTGAAAAAGTCTTCGAACGAACCAGCATGCGCGGCAAAAGATGCAGCAATGACAATGAGATAAATCGATTTCTTGAAGTAGTTTTTCATGATTTGACTTCCCTGAACAACGTTTCGAAGTTGTCGCTCGTGGCCTTGGCGACGGCCTCTACGGGCATCTTGCGCAGCTCTGCGATCTGTTGCGCCACGTAGGGCACGTATGACGGGTTGTTGGTCTTTCCGCGGTACGGCACCGGCGCGAGGTATGGGCTGTCGGTCTCGATCAGCATGCGGTCGAGCGGCACGAAGGCGGCCACGTCGCGCAGGTCCTGCGCCTTCTTGAAGGTCAGGATGCCGGAAAACGAGATGTAGAAGCCCAGGTCGAGCGCGGCGCGCGCCACTTCGGCGGTTTCTGTGAAGCAATGGAACACGCCGCCCGCCGCGCCTGGCGAGGCGTCCTCGCCCTCTTCCTTGAGGATCGCCAGCGTGTCCGCCGACGCTTCGCGCGTGTGGATGATCAGCGGCTTGCGGGTCTGCCGCGCGGCGCGGATGTGCACCCGGAACCGGTCGCGCTGCCATTCCATGTCAGAAATGCTGCGGCCGCCCTTGCGCTCTTCCATCTGGTAGTAGTCGAGGCCGGTCTCGCCGATGGCGACCACGCGCGGCCTCGCGGAAAGGCGCACCAGGTCTTCGACCGAGGGCTCGGCGATGTCCTCGTTGTCGGGGTGCACGCCCACGCTGGCCCAGAAGTTGTCGTAGCTCGCGGCCAGCGCCTGAACTTCGTCGAATTCCTCGAGCTTGGTGCAGATGCAAAGTGCCCGGTCGACCTGCGCCGCGGCCATGGCGGCGCGGATCTGCGGCATCTGGCCCGCGAATTCGGGAAACGTGAGGTGGCAGTGGGAGTCTGTGAACATCGGAAATGGTGGAGCGCGCGGCGCTCGCCCTTGTCTGGCCCTGATTCGGCCTTTGTATGGGAGGTGGCGCCGTCGACCGAGTTCCGCGTCACGAGGACGGCGGAGAACTCAGATGGTTTGCGTGGGGCGGTCGGAGGCCATCGAGCCGCCGAGCGCCGCCTCGATGCGCGCCTTCAGCTGGCGCGACTTCTCGTCGGAAGGAAAACGGATGCCAACGCCCGGGGCCCGGTTGCCGGCGGCACGCGGCGGCGTGATCCAGGCCACCTTGCCGGCCACCGGATAGCGTTGCGGGTCTTCAGGCAGCGTCAGCAGCACATAGACGTCGTCGCCGAGCCGGTATTCGCGCGAGGTCGGAATGAAGATGCCACCCTCGGCGAACAGCGGGATGTAGGCCGCGTACAGCGCGCCCTTTTCCTTGATGGCGAGCTGGATGACGCTCGGCCGGGCGGGTGTGGGGGTTGCTGCGGACGCAGCGGAGGCGGCAGGTTGGTTCATGGGCGACGAGCGGCAGAGTTTAGGGTGGTTCGCGCTTCGCTCACAAGCGCTTCGAGCATGAGGCCCGCATTGAACGGGTGCTCCGCGGTTCTCGCGGCGCTGGCGAGCGACTTCGACCAGCGCGCAAGCGCCAGCCGGGACGGCGCCGCGGGCAGATCGGCGGCATCGAAGAAACGTGGCGCGGCGCCGTTTCCGACAGCCATCAGGTCGTGGCAGAGCTTCTGCAGCGCGCCGACGGCCTGCGCGGGCGCGTGATCGGCCAACGCCCCCACTTCGCCGCGCACCATCGCCTTCGGAAGCAAGGCCCACGCCTTGGGCGACTGCCCCGAGCGCGCAAGCCGCAGGGCGTCGCTGGGCCGCCCGCCGGCGGCACGCAGCAGGGCCGCGGCATCGGCCGCAGGCACGTCCTGAGCGGTGAGCCAGGCCTCAGCCTCGGCGGTTTCAGGCCAGGGCAGCGTGAAGCCAAGGCAGCGGCTGCGGATGGTCGGCAGCAGTTGCCAGGCTGCCTCGCTGGCGAGCACGAAGCGGACGTCACCGACCGGCTCCTCGAGCGTCTTCAGCAGCGCGTTGGCGGTGATCGTGTTCATGCGCTCGGCCGGGTACACCAGCACCACCTTGCCTCGCCCGCGCGCACTGGTGCGCTGGGCAAAGCCGACCGCATCGCGCATCGCCTCGACGCGAATCTCGCGGCTGGGCTTGCGCTTCTTGTCGTCGATATCGGCCTGGGCCTTCTCGTCGAGCGGCCAGTTCAGCTCCTGCATGGCGACTTCGGGCATCAGCACGCAGAGGTCGGCGTGGGTGCGGACCTCGATCGCATGGCAGCTGGAACAGTGGCCGCAGGCGGTGCCCTCCTGCGTCGGCTGCTCGCACAGCCATGCGGAAGCCAAGGCCAGCGCCAGTTCGTACTGGCCGATGCCGGAGGGGCCCTGCAGCAGCCACGCATGGCCGCGCTGGCGCAGCAGTTCGGTGAGTGGCCGGCGCAGCCAGGGCGACAGTGCCTCGGCGCTCATCGAACCGCCCTGCCGTCCAGCACGCCACGCGCCAGCAGCTCCGACTCGACCTGCCGCCAGACCTGATCGCGCGCCTGGCTGGCATCGATGCGCACGAAGCGCTGTGCATCGGCGGCGGCACGGGCTGCATAGCCCTGCGCCACGCGGCGGAAGAACTCGACCGGCTGCGCCTCGAACTTGTCGGGCACCCGCGCGCCGGCCAGCCGCTGGGCGGCGATCTCGGGCGCCAGGTCGAACCACAGCGTGATCTGCGGCTGCAGCAGCGTGGAGGCGGGCAACGCAGCCCTTCCCGCCTGAACCCACTGCTCGAGCGTCGACAGGACGGCCGGATCGAAGCCACGCCCTGCGCCCTGGTAGGCGAAAGTGGCGTCGGTGAACCGGTCGCAAAGCACCACGTCGCCGCGCGCCAGCGCCGGCTCGATGACCTGCACGATGTGATCGCGCCGGGCGGCGAACACCAGCAGCGATTCGGTCAGCGGGTCCATCGGCTGTTCGAGGATCAGCCCGCGCAGCGTCTCGGCCAGCTGTGTACCGCCGGGCTCGCGCGTGCGCACGACCGTGCGCCCCTTCGCCTTGAACAGCGCCTCCAGCGCGTCGAGGTGGCTCGACTTGCCCGCGCCGTCGATGCCTTCCAGCGTCAGAAACAGGCCTTGGTCACTCATTGGGTCGCCTTCGGTTTGGAGTCGCCGCCGCCGCGCTGGTAGCGGTTGACCGCGCGGTTGTGGTCGTCGAGCGAACTGCTGAACTGGCTGGTGACGTCGCCGCGCGATACGAAGTACAGCGATTTGCTTTGCGCCGGCTGCACAGCCGCCAGAAGCGCCGCCTTGCCCGGCATGGAAATGGGCGTGGGTGGCAGGCCGCCGCGCGTGTACGTATTCCAGGGGGTGTCGGTCTGCAGGTCTTTCTTGCGCAGATTGCCGTCGAAGGCGGTGCCCATGCCGTAGATGACGGTCGGATCGGTCTGCAGCGGCATGCCGATGCGCAGGCGGTTGGTGAATACGGCCGCGATTTCCGCCCGGTCGTTGGCCTTGCCTGTCTCCTTTTCGACAATGCTGGCCAGAATAAGCGCCTCATCGGCCGATTTCAGCGGCAGATCGGAGGAGCGGGCCGCCCAGGCGGCCTCTAGCTTCTTGTCCATGGCCCGCATCGCGCGCTGCAGCAGGGCGATGTCGGTCGAGCCCTTCGAATAGGTGTACGTGTCCGGAAAGAAACGTCCTTCCGGATGCAGGCCCGGCTTGCCGAGCTTGGCCATCAGCGCCTCGTCGGTCATGCCCACGCTCTCGGGCTTGAGCTGGTCGGCCTTGGCGAGCGCGGCGCGCACCTGCCGGATGTTCCAGCCCTCGACCAGCACCAGGCTGCGCGTGGCCTCCTCGCCGCGCACCAGGATGTTGAGCAGCAGCTTGGGCGTGACGCCGCGCTCCAGTTCGTAGCTGCCGGCACGCATCTGGCGGTCTTGGCCCGAGACGCGGAACCACAGGTAGAGCAACTGCGGCTGCACGTCCACACCCGTGTCGGCAACTGCCTGGGCAATGCCGCGCGGCGTGGTGCCGGGTTCGACCGAGAGGTCGACGCTGGGCGCCGGCAGTTTGAGCGGCTGGTGCACCCACCAGAGGCCGGCACCGCCGAGCGCGAGCGCGGCCAGGGCGGCGAGCAGGAAAAGCGTGAGGAAGAAGCTGCGCACGAGTCCGATGTGGGGATGACGGGAAATGAGCCGGGGCAACCTGAAAAAAACGGTGCCCTTGCGAACCGAAGGGCTGGAGCCCCTGCCGCCCCGAAGGGACAGGCACGGCCATGATAATTCAGCGATGACCACTGTCGTTCTCAATGGGGTGACCGCCCTCTCCCACCTTGGCGTGATCCGTGTCGAAGGCCCTGACGCCGCCAGTTTTCTCCACGGCCAGCTCACGCAGGACTTCTCCCTGCTCGGCGGCTCCGACGCCCGCCTCGCCGCGCTGTGCACCGCCAAGGGCCGTGTGATCGCAAGTTTCATCGGCATCAAGCCGCAACCCGAACTGATCCTGCTGGTGTGCAGCCGCGACATCCTCGCCGCCACGCTCAAGCGCCTTTCGATGTACGTGCTGCGCGCCAAGGCCAAGCTGACCGACGCCACTGAACAATTCGCGCTGTACGGCCTGGCCGGCACAGCCCTGACCAGCAACGGCCTCGACGCCGCGACCCCGCCCGGCAAGCGCACTGCCGTCGGCGACGAAATCAGTGCCGTGTCTCTTTATCCGGCAGATGGCGTGCCGCGTGCCCTCTGGATCGCACCGGCCGGCCATGCCGCCCCCGCGGGCCCGGTGCTCGACGACAACCTGTGGCAGTGGAGCGAGGTCCGCAGCGGCATCGTGACCCTGACCACGCCGGTCATCGAGGCCTTCGTGCCGCAGATGATCAACTACGAGTCGGTTGGCGGCGTGAACTTCAAGAAAGGCTGCTACCCCGGCCAGGAAGTGGTTGCGCGCAGCCAGTTCCGCGGCACGCTGAAGCGCCGCACCTATCTCGTGCAGGCCGATGCGCCCGTGTCCGCCGGACAGGAAGTGTTCGCCGCCGGCGACGCGGAGCAGCCCGTGGGCACCGTGGCACAGGCCGCGCCGGCGCCCGACGGCGGCTGGTCTGCGCTGATCTCGATGCAGATTGCCGCGCTCGAGGCCGGTGGCCTGCGCGCGGGCGCGGCCGATGGTCCGGCGCTCACTGTCGAGCCGCTGCCGTACCCCCTGCTAGAGGACATCTGAGCCTCCCGTCCCCTTACCCCCAACGCCCCTGAAAAAGGCGTTTGGCGCTATCGAACAGATGGCGCCATTTTTTTTGCGTGTCTTCTAACCCTGTTGCCGTTGCTGCGCCGTAGAAGCCAGCACCGATCAACTCCTGGCAAGGAAGACACACCATGAAGCGCAGACTCTTTTCCACCGCCCTGGCCCTCAGCGCCATGGTTTCGCTACCGGCCTGCGCGCAGAACCCGGAGCGCTCCTATGCGCCGCCAATGCCATCCAGCCGCATCGGCTCGCTGATGCAGATCAGCGTGGTCGACCGCGGCACCGGCGCCGAACTGCCGATCTACCGCCACCGCGGCGAATACTGGGTGGCCGGTCGTCCCGGTGCGCGCTACGCCATCCGGGCGCGCAACGCGATGGGCGAGCGCATCATGGCCGTGATGTCGGTGGACGGTGTCAATGTCGTCACGGGCGAAACCGCAGGCGTCCTGCAAAACGGCTATGTCTTCAGCCCGCGCGAGCGCAGCGACATCACCGGCTGGCGCAAGAGCGACTCGCAGATCGCGGCCTTCGAGTTCGCGGCGGCCGGCAACTCCTACGCAAGCCGCACCGGCCGGCCCGACGACGTGGGCGTGATCGGCGTCGCGATGTTCCGCGAGCGCATGCCGGAGCCGCCGCCTCCTCCGATCACACCCTTTCCGCGTCGCGACGAATACGGTGGATACGGCAGCGAGCGCGAACGCCGCAGCGAGTCATCGTCGTACCAGGGCGACGCGCGCGCGAAGGCGGGCTCGGCAGACAACGCTGCCCCGGCAGCCGAATCCTCCGCGGCAGGCAGCGTGGCCCGCCAGTCTGCCCCCAGCCCGAGCCTGGGCACCGCCCACGGCCGCCGCGAAACCTCGTATGTCGGCAAGACCACCTTCGAACGCGCGCAGTCGTCGCCCGACGAGGTGGTCCGAATCCGCTACGACAGCCGCGAGAACCTCATCGCCGCCGGCGTGATCCCGGTACCGCCCGCGCCACGCTGGCCGCGCCCGGCCGGTCCGTCGCCGTTCCCGGGTTCGGACGCGGGCTACGTGCCGGATCCGCCCAGCCGCTACTGAGAGGAAGAAGAGAGAAGAGACCGGCGCATCTCGATGTGCGGAATGCCGGCCTCTTCGAAGCCGTCGCCGTGCGGCACATAGCCCAGCCGCCCATAGAAGCGCTCGGCACTGCGCTGGGCGTTCAGCGCGACCACGCTGGCACCGCGCGCCTTGGCTGCGTCCTCGAGTGCCTGCATCACAGCGGCACCGTGGCCACCACTGCGCAGGCTGCGATGCACCGCCACGCGGCCGATATGCGAGATGCCGTTCTCGGCGGGCAACAGCCGGGCCGTGGCAATGACCTGTCCGAGACGGTTGCGCGCCACCGCGTGCAACACGACAGCGTCCTGCTCGTCCCATTCCATCGCTTCGGGAATGTTCTGCTCCTCGATGAACACGGCGCGCCGCAAGGCACCGGCGCCTTCGCCCAACGTGGCCCAGTCGCCCGTCTCGATGGTCCGCATGGACTCGCCGGCCTCGAACCCGGTCAGCACCTCGCGCAGGGCTGCCGGCACCGGCTTCGATGTCTGCGTGGCCGGGTCGGCGAACACATAGACCAGCTCGCAGCCCACCAGGAACTGGTCCTGCCGGAACAGCCCGCCCTCGAACACCATCGACGAATTGCCGATGCGCGCGCAGCGCATGCCCACGTCGAGCACGTCGTCGATGCGCGCCGAGGCACGGAAATCGACCGTCGCCTTGCGCACGTACAGGTCGCCGCCCATCGCGTGCATCGACTCCTCATACGGCAGCGCCAGCGCACGCCAGTAGTCGGAGATGGCGGTGTCGAAGTACATCAGGTAGTGCGCGTTGAAGACGATCTTCTGCATGTCGACCTCGGCCCAGCGTACGCGCAGGCGGTGGAAAAAGCGGAAATCGCTACGTTGCATTCATATCTCCGGAATAGTTGATGGAATCGAAAGATGGAAATGGATTGCGGCAATCCGAAGCGCCTCAGGTTCGGGCCGGTGAAGCCTGGCCCAGGGCGAGCAGATTCTTTTGTACCGCACGGCCCTTGCCACCGAGCTTGAGCTCTTTCAGCAGCCCCAGCGTGGTCGGGGGCAGCGCGCGCTGCGAGCTCAGTGCAATCTCGAGCAACAGTTCCATCAGCGCGGCCAAGTCCTTGGGTGGATTTTCGGCGTCCGCAGTCAACATTTCGCAGAGAACATCGAAGGCCGGCGCGGCCAGCCGGGCATCGGCGCGCACAGCTGCCTGCAGGCTCTTTCCGTAGCGTTTGGCCATCACGAGCGATGACGCTAGCAGCGCGCGCATCTGCGACCCCAACGCCGGCACGTCGAGCCGCGCTTCGGTGTAGGCATGCACGAGCGCATCGACGGCAAGCGCAGTCTGCCCAGGCTCCTTGCCCGCAAGAGCCAAAGCCAGCAACAGCACCGCCATCGGCTGCGAGGCGGTGACGGGTACCGAGGGATCGAGCAGCGGCACGAGATAGGCGCGGTTCTGCCACTGCGCCTCCCACCAGTCGAGGTTGTTGCCGATCTCGCGGCAGCCGGCCGCGAAGAAGCTCTCCAGCGACGACGGCAGCACCGTGGCGGCGTAGCGCAGCAGGGCTTCGTCGTAGTCACCCTCGATGCCGGCGCGGCGCACCGCGACGAGCGCGTGCGGCGTGTCTTGAGGTACCGCGACGGACGCCAGCAGGAAGTCGTGATGAACGTAGGTCTTGCCGTCGTAGGTGGAGCTCCTTGAACTCACCGACCATGTGTAGTGAGCAGCGTTCGCGCCGTCGGGGCCGAAATCTCCCAAGACCGCCAGTACTCGCGGATCGTCTCCGCCCGGGTGTCGAACGCGCGCGGCGGCCGCGAACAAGGCCTCCTGCACCTGATCGGCCTTGGTTGGAATGGCGACGCCATCCTCGCCGAGCGCGTGGCGCAGTGCCCGCACCAGCGGAACATCGGCCAGGCGGCGGGCCTTCTCCTGCAAGGCTGCCGCGCCTTGCCCCTGCACCGGAGCCAGCCGTAGCAGCCCCCTCACCTGCTCTCCCTGGATCGGTTCCGCGCCGCGCGCCTGATACGCCGCGATGCGCTCGACGAACACCGCCGCGTCGATGAATCCCCGTGTATGCGTGGCCGACGACAATGGTGCCAGGCCCCAGCCTCGTGCGGCCTGATTGACGAGATCGTCGATGCGCAAAGCCAGAAATTCGTCGGCCTGCGGCTTCTGCAAGCCGAGCCGACGCGGATCGTCGCGCAGGTCGGGCAGGCGCTCCCCGCTCGTGACGAAGACCAGCAACCGCGCCAGCCGGGCCGGCACCTCGCTGTGCAGCAGCTTGCGGGCTCGCTTGACCACGGGCGCGCACTGCTTCACCAGCGCTTCCGGCAGCGGCGCCATGCGCACCAGTGCCTCGACAACGCGCTCCAGCTCATCGACGTCGTTGGAGTTTTCGAGCACGAAAGCGATCCGTTCGACCAGCTCGGCGGCATCGGCGATCGGCACGAGCGCGCGGCTGGCGTCGAGCGGATCCATCGGGCCGTCTCCCGCACGTCCTGTCGGAGTCTGCTCGACGGCCACCGGCACCACGGCGAGTACAGAGGCATCCCCGAGCAGTGCCGCAAGCGCCGGCCGGTTGACCGCCGCCACGCTGTCGACATACGCCGCCAACTCACCTTTCGCCGCGTCGTCAACGCCCCAGCCCTTGAGCCGTTCGATGATCTTCTTCTGCAGGTCGGCAGCCTCGTGCACCAGTCCGCACAGCACCACCGCAGAGGCCTCATGCGCGAGCGAGGGTTCGCGCCTGACGACAGCCTCCGCCAGCTTCAGAGCGGCTTCGACCTGCGACTTGGCACTGGCGTAGAACGCCGGGCGCAGCGCGGCCAGCAGCGATGCTCCGTCGACGTGCCCCGCCGCCTGCAGCGTTTTCAGCGCACCGAGCGTCAGCGCGACGGTCGGCGGAATGCGGCTATGGCACAGGCCAAGGTAGCGCGCTGCAAACGGCGCCATCTCGTCCGCGTCGGGCGCCAGCGTCTCGTGAAAGCGCGAAAACCAGCCCGCGCGGAATTGGGGCCAGTCCTTCTCCAGCGTGCCGAGCGTCTTCTCGAGCAGCTGTGCGCGTGTGAATTCGCCCCGTACCGCGCCCTCCATGAAGATGTACGACCAGGAGTTCTTCGGCGAGTGGTTGTACTTGTCGACCGCGGACAGGTTGTGCTCGCCGGTCCCCTCCACGCCGAAGAGGCGCAGCACGGCCTGGTACAGCCCGGGGTCGCGCTCGAAATGCTGGTCCATCGTGGTCAGGCGGGAAAGCGCGCGCGGCAGGGCCATGAGGCCGATGGCGTACTCATCGCCTTGCGGGCGATCGATCAACCCCGCCGCGACGAGGTTCTGCACCGGCATGATGTGGGCCGCGAAGGCTTGCAGCCTGGCCTCGGCCGCCTGCTGCAGCGCGGCGCGCCAGCTGGTGGCATCGATGCCGAAGCGCTTGCACAGCGCCAAGACGGTTTTCTGGTCGAGCGCGACCCGCAGGCTCGCATGATCGAGCAAGGCCTTGGGCTCCATGCACACGACCACGGCAGCCTGCAGCGCGCGGTACTGCGCGGCCTGGGCCTCTCCGCCCCACAGGCGTGCGTACGGGCTGCCCTGCCAGTGGCTCGACCGCATGATCTGGCCCATCTTCTCGATCGATTCCGCACTGGCCTTGCGGCCGGCGGCAGGCATGGCCTCCAGGCTCGCGAGAGCCGTCTCGAAGTCGCCGCTGTAAACCGCCTGCTCCAGCGCGCCGGCCGGCACGAATGCCGGCAGTTCCTCTTCATTTCTCATTGCCCGCCTTCCGCCGCGAAGGCCGTCGCCTCCACCGCCAATACATGCTTGCAAGGGCCGCGCTCGCCCTGGTGCTTTGCATACCAGGGACAGGTGCAGCGCAGCTCCCCATCGATCTCCCGAACGCTGTACGAAGTGCCTGAGCTGCTCACTTGCGCCTCGACCGGGCTGGCGTTGGCGATGGTGACGGCACCGCGCGCCATGAGCTCGCGCGCATCGGCTAGGCGCGGGTGCATGTCCTCGACCGAAGACAGGTCAAACGGCAGCACGCGATGAAAGTAGCGCCGCTCGACCAGGTCGAAGCCCACAAGGCCGGAGGCGCCGAGGATGCGCAGGCTGTCTTCCACGCTCGCCTCGGCGATGTCCAGCGTACGCCCCAGCGCCGGCGCGTCGATCAGCGCCTGCCAGTTCAGTTGCGCCCTCACCTGCGACACGGCGCGCTCATCATCCATGCGCATCAGCGCGCGCAGCGCCTGCCCCTCGCCCGAGAAGCCGCGCCAGGGCTCGGCGCTGAGCGCCAGTGTGAGCCGTGCGCCCGGAAAATCCAGCACCCATGCGCTGGCCTGCTGCGCCTCGTCGGCGTGCACAGCGAGGCTTCGGGCCTTGGGCAGCAAGGCTTCGAGCACGCGAAGGCGGCTGGCATCGGTCACCCGCACGCCTTGCGGGTGCGGCTTCGTCGTGGTGAAGGGGCCTTTCGGCGACGGCACCACCCACAGCGGGGTGCGGCTGGTCGAAGCCCTGGGCAGCGTGCGAAGGAAGCGCAACGCCTCCAGCCCCTTGAGCTCGAAGCGCTGCCGCATGCTGGCCAGGTACGACTGCACCTCGACCATGCCGCGCAGCCAGCGCAACGGCAACGCCACCTTGCGCTCGACCACCTCGCTGTCGCCCGATTGCAGCGTCAGCGCATCGCGCCCGACCGAGAGCGCAAGCCCATCGGCATCGCGCATCCGGGCCAGCGCGGCGCGCATGGGAGCGTTGAAGTCGACATTCGTCGTGCCCTTGCCCATCACCTGCCCATCGTAGGAATCGGGCAGCAGGTCCACCCGCACATAGCAGCTGCAGCAAGAAGAAAAGCCCTCGAAGCGCAACAACTCGCCGCCGGCCGTGACCACCGGATCGGCCAGCGCGATGGCGCGTGCAACGCTGTTGGCGGGCGTGAAGAAGCGCGAGCCGACCACCAGGTGCACGGCACTCAGCAGCTCGGCGCACAGCCGGGGCTGGAGCAGCTGGCCCTCGAAGAAATGCGGATGCGCCGTGCCGCCGTCGGTCTGCGGGCTGGAGGTCGCAAGGCTCAGCCGCGGGCCCGACGGCTCCGCCAGCGCAGCCGATGCGTGCGCGTACCGGTAGGCATGCGCGACCGCGCTCAAGGCTGCAAGGCCTCCCGCAGTGCCCGGGCCGCATCATCCTGCGCTTGCAGCGCCTCCGGAATCGCCCTGCCCATCTTGATGAATTCGTGGATCACGCCGCGATAGATTTCCAGGTCGACCTGCACGCCCGCCGCGCGCAGCTTGTCGGCGTATGCGATGCCTTCGTCGACCACCGGATCGCTCTCCGCCAGCCCGATCCAGGCCGGCGCCACGCCGTCCACGTCGTCGGCCAGCAGCGGTGCGAAGCGCCAGTCGTCGCGGTCTGCCGGCGTGCGGACGTACTGCGCGAAGAAGAAGTCGATCATCGCCTTGGTCAGCAGCGGGCCGTTGACATGGCGCAGGTGCGAAGCGGTGTCCTGGTGCGCCGTGGTGCCGGGATAGATCAGCATCTGCAGCGAAAGCGGCAAACCCCCGTCGCGCGCGAGGATGGCGCACACGGCCGCGAGCGTGCCGCCGGCGCTGTCGCCACCCACCGCCAGCCTCGACGAGTCCACGCCGAGGCTCGCGCCTTGCTTCGCGATGAACTGGAAGGCGTCCCAGGCGTCGTTCGACGCGGTCGGGACCTTGTGCGCGGGCGCCAGCCGGTAGTCGATGGACACCACCGCGCAACCGCTCTTCGCGCTCAGCACGCGGCACAGCGTGTCGTGCGTGCGGATGTTGCCGACCGTGAAGCCGCCGCCGTGGAAATAGATCAGCACGGGCAGCACCGCCGAAGACGGCGCATACAGCCTCGCGGGAATCGCGTATCCGTCGCGGGCAGTGATGGTGAAGTCTTCGACACGCGCCAATTCAGGCTTGGGCACTTCGAGCACGCCCGCGCCTTTTTCGTAGGAGGCCTTGGCCTCGTCGGGCGTCTGCTGGTCGAGCGGTGGATGGCCGGCGCGCGCCATGCGCTCGACGACGCTGGCCATCTTCGGCGTGAGCCGCGGGCCGGACGGTGTTCCGGGCGCGACAGCGGCAAGGGTTTCTTTCGTGTGCAAGACGGGTCGCTCTTGTTAGATTTGGCTGGTCGGCAATCGTACTGCCCCGGGCTCCCCGAGGCCTTCATCCCCATGGCACTCATCCAATACCTCACCCAGATCCAGTTCGAGTTCGGCGCGATCAAGCTGCTGTCGGCCGAATGCGCGCGCATCGGCATCAATCGCCCGCTCATCGTCACCGATGCCGGCGTCCGCGCGGCCGGCGTGCTGCAGAAGGCGCTCGACGCCATCGCCGACCTGGAAGTCTCGGTGTTCGACCAGACGCCCTCCAACCCCACTGAGGCTGCAGTGCGTGCGGCCGTCGAGCTGTATCGCAGCGGCCGCTGCGACGGCCTCGTCGCCGTGGGCGGCGGCTCCGCCATCGACTGCGCCAAGGGCGTCGCCATCGCGGCCACGCACGAAGGCCCGCTCAAGACCTACGCCACCATCGAAGGCGGCTCGCCGCGAATCACCGAGCGCGCGGTACCGCTGATCGCGGTGCCCACCACCAGCGGCACGGGCAGCGAGGTGGCGCGTGGCGCCATCGTCATCGTCGACGACCATCGCAAGCTCGGCTTCCACAGCTGGTTCCTGATGCCCAAGGCAGCCATCTGCGACCCCGAACTCACGCTGGGCCTTCCGCCCCGGCTCACGGCCGCCACCGGCATGGACGCCATCGCGCATTGCATGGAGACCTTCATGTCGGCCGCGTTCAATCCGCCAGCCGACGGCATCGGCCTCGACGGGCTCGAGCGTGCCTGGGGCCACATCGAACGCGCGACGAAGGACGGCAGCGATCGCGAGGCGCGCCTCAACCTGATGAGCGCATCGATGCAGGGCGCGATGGCGTTCCAGAAGGGCTTGGGCTGCGTGCATTCGCTGAGCCACAGCCTGGGCGGCGTCGATCCGCGCCTGCATCACGGCACGCTCAACGCCCTCTTCCTTCCCGCGGTGATCCATTTCAATTCAGGCGCGGAGTCGGTGCAGAAGGAACAGCGCCTGCAGCGCATGGCGCAGGCCATGCATCTCGATTCAGCCGGCGATCTCGGCGATGCCATCCGCGACATGAATGCGCGCCTCGGCCTGCCCAAGGGCCTTGCCGAAGTGGGTGTGACGCCCGCGATGTTCGAGCAGATCATCGACGGCGCAATGGCCGACCATTGCCACAAGACCAACCCTCGCCTGGCCACGCGCGACGACTACAAGGCCATGCTCGAAGCCTCGATGTAAGAACCGCGTAAGGGGGCTGTAAGGGCTTCTTCTACGCCTCGTTCCAAAGGGGCGTTTCAGAGGGAAAAGACAGCGTTTTGCGGACCTCACGTCATTTATGTGACATAAGGGATTTCTAGACTGTCACCGAAGGTTTCCCAGCCGCGGAAGCCCAAGGGTCAGGGAAGTTCCGAATGCAGCGCACCGTCCAAGTTCACACCGTCCTGAGCGCCGAGCAGCTCAAGTTCCGCTCGATGCGGGGACAGGAAGGACTCTCCCGACTCTTCGAGTTCGAGGTGGACATGGTCAGCACCAGTTTCAGCCTCGACCTGAAGCAGCTGCTCGGCACTTCGCTCACGCTGGAGCTCGCCGATGAAGGCGGCCCGCGCTTCCTCAACGGCACCGTGGTGCGCTTCGAACTCGTGGGCCGCGCCAACGAAACCGGCCGCCACTACATCTACCGCGCACTGGTGCAGCCATGGCGGTGGTACCTCACGCGCACCACCGACTGCCGCATCTTCCAGAACAAGAGCGTGCCCGAGGTGCTCGACGAGGTGCTGGGCAAGTACGGCTTCCAGTTCGAGAAGCGCCTCACCGGCAGCTACCCCGCATGGGAATACTGCGTGCAGTACCAGGAGAGCGACTTCGCCTTCGTGAGCCGTCTCATGGAGCACGAGGGCATCGGCTACCACTTCGAGCACAGCAACGGCTCGCACCTGCTCGTGCTGGCGGATGACGCCGGCAGCTACAAGCCGCTGCCCGGCCACGCGAGCATCGCCTACCGTCCGCGCGACCGCGTGGTCAACGCGCTGGAGCCCTGCATCGACCAGTGGCGCGTGGCCGAGCAGATCACCTCGGGCCGCGTGATGCTCGACGACTTCGATTTCAGGAAGTCGCGCGCCTCGCTGCAAAGCGTGCAACAGGATCCGAAGCCGCACGAGCATTCGACCTACGAGGTCTACGAATGGCTCGGCGGCTACACCGAGCACCAGCAGGGCGACACCTACGCCAAAGTCCGCCTGCAGGAGCTGCAGTGCGCGCACGAGCTGGCCTCGGGCCACACCAACGTGGTCGGCATGGCGCCGGGCTACCTGTTCCAGATGACGCATTGCCCGCGCGAGTCGGACAACCGCGAATACCTCGTCACCGAAACCCGCTACGACCTGCAGGAGCCCGAATACTCGTCGGGCGGCAGCAGCGAATCGGTGTGCGAGTTCGACTTCACCGTACTGCCCTCCTCCGTGGCCTACCGCCCCGCGCGCAAGACGCCGCGCCCGCGCACCAACGGCCCGCAGACCGCCACCGTGGTCGGCCCCGAGGAAATCTGGACCGACCGCTTCGGCCGCGTGAAGCTGCAGTTCCGCTGGGACCGCTACGGCCAGTCCGACGAGAACAGCTCCTGCTGGGTACGCGTGTCGAGCAGCTGGGCCGGCGCCAACTACGGCACCATGCACATGCCGCGCGTGGGCCAGGAGGTGATCGTCGATTTCATCGGTGGCGAGCCCGACCGCCCCATCATCACAGGCCGCGTCTACAACAGCGACCAGATGCCGCCGTGGGAGCTGCCCGCCAACGCCACGGCCAGCGGCATCCTCACGCGCTCCAGCACCGGCGGCGCGGCCAACCAGGCCAACATGCTTCGCTTCGAGGATCGCACGGGCGCCGAGCAGATCCTGCTGCATGCCGAGCGCAATCTCGACGTCGAGGTGGAAGCCGACGAGACGCGCGACGTGGGCGGCAACCGCACCACCGTCATCCACGTCAACGAAAAGCTCGACGTCATCGGCACACGCACCACCACCATCACCGACAAGGAAACCGCCACCTACAACGGCGGCGAAGAACGGCTCGTGAACAGCGGTGGCGTCGAGACCATCAACGGCGGGCAGACCCGCACGGTCAATGGCGGCGAGACCGAGACCATCCACAACGGCGAGACGCGCATCGTGACGGACGGGCGCACCGAAACCATCTCCGGCGGCGAAACCCGCTCCATCACGGGCGGCCAGAGCGAAACCATCAAGGGCGGAGAGACCCGCACCATCACCGATGGCGCGACGTGGACCATCACCGGCGGCCTCACGGCCACGGTGGATGGTGCGGAGATGCTCACCACCAAGGGATCGCGCACCGAGAACATCACCGCGGGCGAGACCCGCAACATCACCGGCACCGTCACCGAGAACGTCAGTGTCGAGATCATCGTGAACGCGCCGAAGGTCACCTTCAACGTGCCCCAGCACACCATCAGTTCCTCGCAAGAGAACAACTGGCGGATCGGGCGCGCCAGCGGCTGCGTCTTCCGCTTCGGCGCCGTGGCGACCTCCTTCGACGTGTGGGGTGCCAGAGCACAGATCTACGCCGCCCTCAACCTGCAGCTCGCCACCGTGAAGATCGACATCTCGGCCTTCAAGAACAAGAACAACGGGCTCGCCCTGGAAACCTCGGGCGCCAACGTGAAGGCGGCGGGCGCCAAGATCCGCAGTGGCGGGCTCGCGATCCAGGCCAAGGTCATGAGCATCTTCAGCTAGCCCATGCAGTTCTGGTTGCCCTTGATCTCCGGTGTCCTGATCGTTGTCTTCCTGGCGTTCGTGGTCGTGCACACCCTTCGCAGCAACAGGCCCTACCGCGAGGAGGCGCGGCGCTACGAACGCCTCGTGACCCAGGGGCAGCCCGCGAGCGCCCAGGTGCTGGCCCTGCGGGAACTGGCGCAAGGCACTTACGACAACGACGTCGAACTGCGCGTGCGCACCGTCGACCTGGCTGGCCGCCCTCCCCTGGAGCAGACCTTCAAGACCCGCATCGCGCGCGAGCTGGTGGTCAATTTCATGCCGGGTCAGACGATCCACGTGCTGGTCGATCCGGCCGATTCGGAGGCGCTGGCCATCGACCGCCGCCAGTCGACCACGACCATTTCACGCTGACCTCGCGCATTTCCCTCCCGTTTCATGAAAGTCATCAAGCCGCTCCGGCTCAGCGTACTGAGTCGCCCGTTTCCATGGCAGCGACGCCAGCGGTTGGGTCTGACCGTGATCGCCATGACGGGCATGGATGCCGACGCGCCCGTGCTCTATCCCGACGCCGAACTCTGGCCACTGGTGGCCGAGGAAATCGGCGAGCAGGGCGTGCTCGACCTGGGCATGCCCAAGCGCAGCGCTGAATTCCTTGCCACGGGCCATGCCTACACCGCGCACCAGCAGATCCGAAACCAGTGCATGGTGAAGATGCGCGTCGGCTCGCTGGAAAAAAACCTGCGCGTGTCCGGCGACCGCTTCTGGCTCGACAAGCGCGCCACGCCGCCGCAGGATTTCGAGAGCATGCCGCTCGACTGGAAACACGCCTACGGCGGTGCTTCTTGCGCGGACAACCCGCTGGGCATCGGTGCCGATGAAGAAACGATCAACGGCGTGCGCACGCGCCGGCTTCCGAACATCGAGTCGCCCGATGCGCCCATCCAGCGCCCTGACCAGCAGCCCTCCCCCGCCGGCCTCGGCGCCATCGACGTGATGTGGCCCCGGCGCTTTGCCCGCATCGGCAAGGACTACGACGCCCGATGGGCGCAGGAAGATTTCCCGGCCTTTTCCGCCGACATGGACTGGCACCTGTTCAATGCGGCGTCCGAAGACCAGTGGTGGCGCGATGCCGACAGCATTCCCGCTGGCGCGCCCTACGAAATCTGGAACATGCATCCGCACAAGCCCTGCCAGGAAGGCCGGCTCCCGGATTGGCGCGCGCGCTGCTTCCTCACGCTGGCTTCCGAGGCCGGAGAGCCCACCTTCACCGACGTGCCGATGCGGATGACCACCGCCTGGTTCTTCCCGCACCGCGAGCGCATCGTGCTGATCTACCACGGCGTGGCGGACATCCGGGAAGACGATGCCGCCGACGTGCTCCACCTGATGCCAGCGCTGGAAGAAGCCGGAACCGAACCTCTGCCCGCCGGCCACTACCGGCGCATCCTGCAGCAGCGGCTCGATCCGGAAGACGGCGCGCTGCACAGCTTTCGCGACCGCGACCTCGTTCCCGCCGCAGCCATCGCTCCCTGGCTCGACACCATGTCGCTGAAAGACCGGCCGCTCGGCCCGCTGGCGCGCAACGCACACCGGCACGGCGAATGGATGCGCGAGCAGATGCGGCAGCAGATGATCGCCGACGGCCAGGACCCCGCGCGCTACTTTCCGCCGCAAGACGCCGGCGACGAACTGCCCACGCTGGACGCCCTGCCCGAGTTCGTCGCGCGCAGCAAGCGCCTGCAGGAAGAGGCCAGGCAGAAGCTCCATGCCCAGCAGCAGGAACTGTCCGAGACGCTTCGCGCGAATGCGAGCGAGGCCGGCCCCGGCATGAGTCCGCTGCTGGCACTGGCCGAGGGCCGCGAACGCTCTGCGTTCAAGGGGCCACCCGCCGCCGCAATGACGCCCCATCTGCGCAGCATGGCCGAATCCATCGCGGAAATGCCGGGCCAGCGCGCGGCGGAGATGGCCCCCGTCACGGAGCTTCTGGGTCGCGGCGAATTCATCGCCGCAGCCCAACGCAAGATGTACCTGAACAGCGCCCACCACCAGGACGCCGCCGATGCGATGACCGTCGAACGCGCGGCCGAGGTGCGCGAGCAGGCGACGGCAATCCTGGCCGCAAGCCGCGACTTCTCCGACATGGACCTGACCGGTGCCGACCTGTCGGGCATGGACCTGCGCGGCGCCCGCTTCGTCGGCGCGATGCTGGAGAGCGCCAACCTGCGCGGTGCACGACTCGACGACGCCGACTTTTCCCGCGCAGTGCTCGCACGCGCCTGCCTCGACGGCGCCTCGTTGCGCGGTACGCGCCTCACAGGTGCCAACCTGGGCTTCGCCCAGTGCAGGCACACCGTCTTCAACAGCGCCCATCTACGCAACGCCGTGCTCGAAAACATCATCTGCGAGGACTGCGACTTCAGCGATTCGCAATGGGAAGACAACACGGTGATCGAAGCCGCGTTCGTGCGCTGCAGCTTCCATCGCGCCAACCTCAAGGTGGTCATGTTCCTCGAGAAGGTGCGGCTGGAGCAACTGGACTTCGAAGGCGCCACGCTCTTCAAGCTGCACTTCGTGCGCTGCAAGCCCGGCGCGATCGGCTTTGCGCAGGGCAACCTCGAGAGCTGCGTATTCGTCGACGTGGAGGCCGATGGCCAAATCGATTTCTCGCATGCGACCCTGCGCACCACCTGCATCGTGGGAAGCAGCAGCTTTCGCGAAGCGAAGTTCGAGGGCGCCCACCTGCGCGAATGCAGCCTGCGTACGGTCGCGCTCTCGAAGGCCAGCTTCGCCGGCGCCCGGCTGGAGAACAGCGACTTGTCCGAATGCGATCTCTCGCATGCAGACCTCTCGCGCATCGACGCTCGCGACTCGCGCTTCGTGCGTGCCGACCTGCGGCATGCCAGCCTGCGGAACGCCGACCTGATCGACGCGAGCTTCCAGAAGGCCGACCTGCGCTTCACCGACCTGCGCGGCGCCAACCTGTTCCGTGCCGATGTTTCCCAGAGCCTCATGGACGGCACCACGCTGCTCGACGGCGCCTACACGCACCTGGCCAAGGTCTATCCGACACGCCAGGAAGCCGCGGCCGCATGACGCCGCACCGACTGCAGACCATGGTGCAGCGTGGCGAACCGATCCGGGAGCGAAGCTGCAGGGGCTGGCGCCTCGACGGCCTGGATCTCTCCGGCGGCGTGTTCATCGAAGTCGATTTCGCCGGCGTGAGCTGCATCGGCACGCGCTTCGAGGAAAGCCAGTTCGAGAACTGCACGCTCGATGGCGTGCAACTGAAGGACGCGCAGTTGAAAAAAGCCGCCTTCTCGCAATGCGCGCTCCCGTCGGCGGACCTGACGGCGGCCGTGCTGGACGACGCGATATTCCATCGCTGCCAGCTGCCCGGCAGCGACTTCTCGCAGGCCAGCGTGGTCGACACCAAGTTCATGGAAAGCACGCTCTCGCGCAGCCGCTTCGCCGCCGGGCTGCTGGACCGCACGCTGTTCTTCCAGTCGCCGCTGGATGGCGCGGACCTGTCGGGCGCCCGCCTGGACAAGGCGGTGTTCTATCAGGTCGACCTGCGCGAAACCGCGCTCTCCGGTGCGCGCTTCGAGCGGGTCGTCTTCGTCGAATCGCGCCTTGGCGGCCATGATTTCCCGAAGCATCACTTCCTGTCGTGCCAGTTCACCGATGCGGACCTCGAAGGCTGCAACTTCGAGGGGGCGCACATGGCGCAGTGCAACTTCAAGGGCGCAGTGCTTCGCGATGCGGTGCTGCGCGGCGTCCATGCGCCGCAGGCGCTGTTCCCCGAGGCCGACCTGAGCCGGGCCGACATGCGCGGCGCGCATTTCGACCAGAGCCTGTGGATCGACGCAGTCCTTGCCGCCGCCGATTTCGGCGAAGCCAGCCTGCAGCAATGCATCTTCCACCGGGCCGATTGCACCGGCACCCGCTTTGCCGGCGCGGACCTCACCTACGCGGACTTTTCCGAAGCTGTGCTGGAGGGCGCGAACTTCGATGCCCGCCTCTTCCGCACCCAGCTGCACGGAGCGCGCGACGTTCCCGACAGTCTGCGCGGCAACGCCGGCGTACTGCCCAACGACCCCGACCTGCACGAGGCGCAGCGCTGGTCCGCCCGGCGCAAGGCATCTCCCACCCCATTCACGAAAGGCGAAACCCCATGAAGAACATCGCGGCATTGCGCAACCCGCAAGCGGGCACGGCCGACGCTCCCGTACAGCGCCTGGGCAAGGTGGTCGAGTTCCTGCCCGAAGGATCGCTGTACCGCGTGGAATGCGACGACGGAGCATGGCAGTGCCGCCGCGCCGCCAGCTGCCTGCTGAGGCCGGAGCCGGGCGACACGGTGCTGATTTCGGGCCCCGACCGCTACCACGTGTACCTGATCGCCGTGATCGATCAGGCCGACAGCAGCTCCGCGCGCATCGAGACCGCTGGCCGCCTCACACTGGCCGCGCCGGTGGGCGGCGTGCACATCGAGAGCGGCGAAACCATCCGGCTGCAATCCGCCAGGACGGTGGAAGTCAGCGGCGAGCGCTTTGCCCTCGACGCGACCGAAGCCGACTGCAAGGTGGAGCGGCTCAATTACGTCGGCAACACGGTCAGGGCCATGGCGGCAAGCATCCATGTCGTCGGCCAGCTGTGCGAGACCGTGATGGATCGCCTGGTGCACATCAGCCGCACCGCCTTCCGCATGACCGAGCAGACCGAGCAACTGCGCTGCGGCCAACTCGACTACGAAGCCGCCGACCTCGCCCGCATCCACGCGGCGCAGACGGTGGTCACGGCGCAGGCGGTCGTGAAGGTCGACGCCAAGCAGATCCACATGGGCTGAACGAAGCTGCGAGAGGAGTAGACACCGTGTTCGCCAACTGCCAGATGATGGGCATGGACTTGGCCTTTCCCGACGTGTGCAAGACGCCGCCGGCCATTCCCATTCCCTACCCCAACTTCGCGCTGGGCCCGACCGCGATTCCCAATGCGTGGAACATCCTCTTCATGTTCGCGCCGGCGCACAACCTCGCGACCGTCACGCCGCTCACCAACGGCGACAACCCCGGCGTGACGCTGGGCGTGATCTCGCCTTCGGTCATGGGGCCCTCGCGCCACATCACCGGCTCGTTCACCGTGCTGCTCAAGGGCAGCCCGGCCACGCGCATGACCAGCCTCTCGGTGCAGAACCGCAGCAATGCGCTGGGCATGCGCATCGTGCCCAGCCAGTTCAAGGTGCTGATGCTGGCGCCCTGACCGGCGCCAACTCGACGTCAACCCGACGCCGCGGCGGCTATTCCGCCTTCACCCCGGCGGTGCGGATCACCTTGCCCCACTTCGCCGTCTCGGTGGTGATGAAGGCATCGAACTCCTCCGGCGTGCTGCCCGCCGGGATCGTGCCCATCGCATCGAGCTTCGCGCGCGTCTCGTCGCTCCTGATGATGCGCGCCACCTCTTCCGACATGCGCTTGACGATATCGCGCGGCGTGGCCGCCGGCGCCAGCATGCCGGCCCAGGTGCTGCCCGTGAAGCCCGCGAAACCCTGCTCGATGAAGGTGGGCACCTCGGGAGCCGCTGCGAGTCGCTTGTCGCCGGCCACGCCGATCAGCCGCACCTTGCCCGCCTTGGCCTGATTGATGAGCCCGGTGGGCGCGTCGAAGAAAAGCTGGATCTGCCCGCCCATCAGGTCGGTCAACGCAGGCATCGCCCCCCGGTATGGGATGTGGATCATGTACGTCTGCGTGAGCGACTTCCACAGCTCGGTGGTGAGATGCGCGGCCGAGCCGTTGCCCGACGATCCGAAGCTCACCTTGCCAGGATTGGCTCGCGCGTAGTCGATGAGTTCGCGCGCCGTCTTGAATGGTGCATCGACATTCACCGCGGCCAGCAGCGGCGACACGCCCATCAGGGAGACGCCCGTCAGGTCCTTGCGTGGGTCGTAGGGTAGCTTCGGGTACAGCGTGGTGTTGGCTGCATAGGCGGCGATGACCACGCCGAAGGTCGTGCCGTCGGGCGCCGCCTTGGCGATGGCATCGACGCCGATCAGGCTGTTCGCGCCCGGTTTGTTGTCGACCAGCACCGGCTGGCCGAGCCTTGTCTGCAGCCCAACCTGCACCAGCCGCGCCATCTGGTCGGTGAACCCGCCCGGCGTGTAGGGAACGACGATGCGGATCGGCTTGGAGGGCCATGCGCTCTGCGCGAACGATGGCAAGGCGAGGCTTGCCGCGGCGGTGGCTAGCGTGAATTGGCGGCGGGACAGCGTGGCTTGGGACATGGCGGCAGACACCCTTCTTCGTTGCTTCTTCGGAAATGGAGCGGGCCATTCTCGAAGCGCCGCGTGCCGGTACGGTCAGGGTTTGCCCGGCGGGCAGACGGATCACCGACCCTCGATGTACGCGAAGACCGCAGCCAGCCACAGCGCGACCAGCACAAGGCAGACCCACGCAGAAACCGCATTGAGTTTGTGCTGCCAAGCAGGTATCTCGCGCAGGTCGCGCGGCACCAGCGTGAGCAGCGCCTGACCGCCATTCAGAAAGGGCAGCGGCAGCAGATTCAATGCCGCGAGCTTCGCGGCGAGCATCCCGAGCAAAGGCAGGAAAGCATGCTCCTTGGCGAATGCCGTTGCATTTCCCACCAGTTGCCGTCCGGTGGACAGCGGATCGAACGCACCCGCAATGAGCTGCGCGAATCCATGGACCAGGCTCGGTATGGCCGCCCCCTGACGCAGCACCAGCGCGACGGCAATGAGCGCAGCCACGCCTGCCAGCGGTATCAGCACCTGCACCGCACGTGCCTTGTGATTGAAAGCATCGTCGAAGTAGTCAACCGGCTCGTCAAAGGGGACGCCCTCCTCCCGCGTGTCCTTGAACTGCACGCTGCCGCCAAGCGGCAGTGCGTGCAAATGGAAGATGCCGAGCGACAGCAGCCTCGGCCCGAAGCCCAACGACACCTTGCGCACGGCAATTCCACACCAGTGCCCCAGTGCCGTCATCGCGAAGAGATGAATGGAAACGAGCAATGCGATGGCGGCGATGAACTTCAGGAGCATGAGCATTTTTTCCAGATGGCTGTCATTGCAGGTGGCTGCGTGTGGTGCAGCTTCGTATCCGATTGTTAAACTATTTCGGGCGTTGTCCGGGAGCCTGTGCCTGCATCCGAAATGCAGATGCCGCCCCGGCGCGACTCATCAAAAACAGCAAGACAGTTCCTGGGAGCGAGGACATGATCGTTGGCATTGATCTGGGCACCACCAACAGCCTGGTAGCGGCATGGAGGGACGGGCAATCGGTGCTGATCCCCAACGGATTGGGAGACACGCTGACGCCTTCATGCGTGAGCATCGACGAAGACGGCACCGTGCTGGTCGGCCGCGCCGCGCGCGACCGGCTGCAGACCCATCCCGACCGGACCGCCGCGGTCTTCAAGCGCTACATGGGCAGCGACAAGACATTGCGGCTCGGCAAGCGCGAGTTCCGGCCCGAGGAGCTTTCGGCGCTGGTGCTGAAGGCACTGAAGGCCGATGCCGAAGCGGCGTTGGGCGAGCCCGTCACCGAAGCGGTCATCACCGTGCCGGCCTATTTTTCGGACGCACAGCGCAAGGCCACCCGCACGGCAGGCCAGATGGCGGGTCTGCGTGTCGACCGGCTGCTGAATGAGCCCACCGCCGCGGCCTTGGCGTACGGCATGCACAACATGGGCGCGGAAACCCGTTTCCTTGTGTTCGATCTCGGCGGCGGGACTTTCGACGTGTCGATCCTCGAGATGTTCGAGGGCGTGATGGAAGTCCGAGCCTCGGCCGGAGACAACTTCCTCGGCGGCGAGGACTTCGTTGCCGTGCTGATCGACCTGTTCTTCGAACGCAGCGGGCTCAAGGCCTCCCTGCGCAATGACGCGCATTTCATGCAGCAGCTGACGGGGGCGGCCGAGGCCGTCAAGCGCGCACTGAGCAGCCAGCCCAAGGCCACGCTGTCGGTCTGGCATGACGGTACGCAGCACACGCTGGACCTCGACGAAAGCACGCTCGAACAGGCCTGTACCACGCTGCTCAAGAGGCTACGCACGCCGGTCGAGCGTGCGCTGCGTGACGCCAATCTGCGCAGCGGGCAGCTAGACAACATCGTGCTCGCAGGTGGCGCAACACGCATGCCGATCGTGCGCCGACTGGTCACCACGATGTTCGGCCGCTTCCCGTCGATCGACTTCAACCCCGACGAGGTGGTGGCACTGGGCGCCGCCGTGCAAGCCGGGCTGAAGGCCAGGGATGCAGCTCTGAAGGAAGTGGTGATGACCGACGTGTCTCCATACTCGCTCGGCGTCGAGGTCAGCATGCGGATCTCCGAGACGGCGTCGTCACCAGGGCACTTCGACCCGATCATCGAGCGCAACAGTCCGGTGCCAATCAGTCGCGTCAAGACTTACTTCCCCACCAGCAAGAATCAGTTTCTGGTCGACCTCAACATCTTCCAGGGCGAAGCGCGCATGGTGCGCGACAACATTCATCTCGGGAAACTGCGTGTCGAACTGCCAGGCATCGCAGCGGAGGAATCGGGCGTGGACGTGCGCTTCACCTACGACGTGAACGGCCTGCTGCAGGTCGAAGCGACGGTGCAGAAGACGCAACAGAAATCGAGCGTGCTCATCGAGGGCAACCCTGGTCTGCTGTCGGAAAGCGAGATCGCCGAGCGGCTGAAGGAACTCGACGAACTGAAGATCCATCCCCGCGACACGCTGGAGAACCGCACGTTGCTGGCGCGTGCCGAACGGCTCTACCAGCAGCTGCGCGGCGACGTGCGCGCCTGGCTGGGCGCGCAGATCCGCGAGTTCGAGCACGTCCTGTCAACGCAGGACAAGCGAGTCATCTCACCAGCGCAGCGACGGCTCGAGGAGCAGCTGAACCACATCGAGCGCGAGGGCTTCATCCTCGGCGAAGACTGACGCGCACTGCGCTGGCCGAGGGCTCCAATGACCAGTTCCGTGCCGTTTCTCCGGTACCTGGATCTCGATGAGAGCGCGGACGAACGCTCCGTGCGCCGCGCCTACGCGCAGCGGCTGAAAACCGTCGACCAGGAGGCCGACCCTGAGAGCTTTCAGGCGTTGCGCGAGGCCTACGAGACCTCGATGCGATGGCTTCAATGGCGCTCGCAGCAGCAGGCGGAAAGCGACGAGCAGCCCGAGCATGTTCCTTTACCTCTTCAGGAGTCGGAGGCGGTTGCAGCAACCGAGCCCATCGCGGCGCCGCACGATCCGCGCGCAACGGCCGAGGTCTTGCGCGAGGAACTGGCGCAGGCCTTGCGCGACCGACAGCTCACCAGCCTCGCACCGGTGCGCGAGCACCTGCAGCAGATGCTCGACGATCCGCGTCTCATCGACATGGATGCGCGCTTCTTCTTCGAGTGGAGCGTCGCCGCCATCCTCGCGTCGGGCTGGCAGCCGGGGCACGAGCTGCTGTTCGAAACGGCCGTCGAACTCTTCGACTGGCGCAACGACAGGGCCCGGCTGCTGTCGCTGGGCCGCGAGGGCCAGATCGTGGACAGCGCCATCGTCGAACTCGAAGCCTTTCGCAGCCGCGGGGCCCCGATCTACAACGGTGCGTCCCGCGAGCAACTGATCGAAATGCTGCGCAGGAACGAGCGGCCCAGCGAGCACGTGCTGGCTATGTGCATATCCGCCGTCGAGCACATGCTGTCGCTGTACCCGCATTGGCTGCACATCGTGACCACACCGCGCAACGTCGAGCGGTAGAGCGAGCGGCCGCAGGAGCCTGCCAAGCCGGTCCGGCCACCGGCTGCACCGTCCAGGCCCGAGCCCCTGGGCCGCAAGATCGCCCTGGCCATGCTGCTCATCGTCGGGCTCTGCGTCCTGTTGTGGTGGAGCGCACCGGACGACAAGCCTGCCGCCACCGTTGCACAGAGGCCTGCGCGGGGCGCGTCCGAAATACCGGCAGGACCACCGCCGAAGTTCGCCGGTGAGGACACGATTGGCTCGCCAGCCACCTACCTCAGGCCCCCGCAGATCAGCTATCCCACGTTGGCCAGGCGCGCAGGGCTGCAGGGAGAAGTGATCGTCGGCGTGCTCGTTCGCAAGAACGGCGATATCGGCGAAGTGCGCGTCGTGCAGGGATCCGGGCATGCGCTGCTCGACGAGGCCGCGGTGCAGGGCGTGCGCACGGCCAGCTTCCAGCCGGCCCGGGTTGAGGGCCAGAACGTGGATGCGTGGTTCAAGGTACCAATCAATTTCCGGCTCGGCTCATGAGCACTCCATCGTTTCCCTTCCTGCAGCACCTCGGGCTCGATGACGAGGCGGACGAGCGCGCGATACGCCGCGCCTACGCGCAGCGACTGAAGCAGATCGACCAGGAAGCCGACCCCGAAGGCTTCCAGGCCTTGCGCGAAGCCTACGAGACCGCGATGGGTTGGGCGCACTACATGCAGCAGCGCGCAGCTGCCGCGGTGCAGGAGGACATGGCGGCAACGCCAGAGGAGCCGACACTGGAAGCGATGGGACCCGCGCCGCATTCGCCGTCGGACGAGGCGAGCGGCGAAGACACCACCCATACGCGGCAAGCCGACTCCGATGCCATCGCCCGGGCGGTATTGGACGCGCTGCTGGAACAGCTTCAGCACCGCCCACCGGAAGACTTGTCCGAAGGCCGCAAGCTCCTTGAAGGCATCCTCGACGATCCGCGGCTGCTCGACCTGGACGCGCAGTTCCTCTTCGAGTGGGGAATGGCCTCGATCCTCGCGCAGGGCTGGAGGCCCGGCCACGAGTTTCTTTTCGGTCCCGCCATGGCGTGCTTCAACTGGCGCGAGGATCGCGGTCGCCTGACGCGGTTGGGGCACGCTGGACGGTTCATCGACGTGGCCATCAACGAGTTGGAGATGTACGACCGCCAGCTGGACACCCGGCGTACGCCGCAGCGCGACCTGATCCGCCGCCTGCGCGATGCCCGCAGGCCGAGCGACCGGATGCTGATCCAGGCGTTGCCGCTGGTGGAGCAACTGGTCGCCACCTGGCCGAACTGGCTTCACATGGTGACCAACACGCAAAACGTCCTGAAGTGGCGGGAATGGGACACCGAGGTGCCGCGATGGCGCCGTGCCGTCACGGGCAAGCCGCATGGCACTGCGGCAAAGCCCAAGGCGAAAACCAAGCCACCGGAGAGCCAGAACTCTCAGAATGTCGCGGGCATGCTGTTTCTGGCACTGGCGTTGCTCGGGGGGCTGGGCAAGATGCTGTCACCGCCGAGCAACCCCTACACACCGCCCAGCTATCCGCACTTGGCCAATCCGGGTAATAGCCAGCCTGCACCGGTGCAAATACCTTCGATCGCTCCGGCAGCGCCATACACCGCATCGAGTCCGTCACCGGTCATGGCGGCGGTACCGGCACCAGCGGTGGCAGAGTTCAGCGCTGCAAAGAAGAGCGTGGCCGGCTTGACCAAGGGCAAGGTCGACGCAAAGAAATGCGCGGATACGTCGGAAATCCTGGGCTATCACGGCCGGGAGCATGAGAAAGGTAGCTTCGGCCCCGCCTTCGACCGGCTCGTGCTGGATTGCCTCCTCAAGCAACTGTGGCGGCCGCCGATACCGCTGGCGGCGGTGGATGTGTCGCTCAAGCGCCATCAGCAGCGGACCAAAGCGCTCTTGGACAAGGAGATCGCGACGGTGCGAGGCAACACTTGGGTTTCGCCCGCGATTACGTGGCGAGCGGACGCGCCGCCACCTCCTTCATCACCGCCGCCGCAACCCAAGCCGTCGCCTGCACCTCCGGTTCAACGAGCGGTAGACGACACAGGAGTCTGGCTGACACCGGGCTCGCCGTTGTCGAGAGCGGGTTCGTCTGGCCACCAGTAGGTTGCGCCGGAAAGCCTTGCGTTCACCGTGCCAGCGGCAACCGCATCTCGAACCGCGCCCCACCGCCACTCTCGTTCGCCGCCTCGATCCGCCCGCCGTGCGCATGCACAACGGCCTGCGACAAGGCCAGCCCCAGCCCCAGGCCCGGGGTCTTCTCGTCCGATCGCGCCGTGGCACCGCGATAGAAGCGCTCGAACAGGTGCGGCATCTCGTCGCCGCGTATGCCGGGGCCGCTGTCCGCCACGCTGATGACGGCTTCGTTCGCATCGGCATCCGCCCGCAGGCCCACGCGCACGGTGGTCCCGGGCGGCGAGAACTTGAGTGCGTTGTCGAGCAGGTTGGCGAGCGCGAGGCTGGCCGCACCGCGGGCGACCCGCGCGTCCACTGGCGGAGCGGGTTCCAGCGAAAGCGCGAGGCGCCGCTCGCGCGCCAGCGGCTCCAGCCGCCTCAGCGCCTCTTCCGCCAGTTGGTTCAGCGACACCGTCTCGGCCGCGTCGCGCTCCTGGCCCGAATCGAGTCGGGCCAGCACGAGCAGTTCTTCCACCAGCAGCGTGAGCGACTCGACCTCCTCCAGCGAGGAGCGCAGCGTCTCCACGTAGGTAGCAGGTTCGCGCGGCCTGCGCAGGGCCAGCTCCAGCTCGGTGCGCAGGCGCGAGAGCGGCGAGCGCAGCTCGTGCGAGGCATCGGCGGTGAAACGCCGTTGCGCCTCCATGCCCTGCTCGATGCGCGCCAGCATGTCGTTGAGGGTGTCCACCAGCCGCCCGATCTCGTCCTTGGTTCCGGGGTGCGGCAGTCTCTCGCCGAGGGTCGCGTCTCCGATGCGATGCGCCTGCCGCACCACATCGTCGATGGCGCCGAATGCGCGCCGGGTGATGAGCGCGCCCGCGGCGCCCAGCGCCAGCAGCAGCGCGCAGCCGAGGATCAGGAACAGCACGCTGGCCATGGCCACCGTGCGGTTCACATCGTCCAGCGAGCCCGCCACCTGCACCGCGAGCTGCGAGCTGCGGCCCGGCACGGGCACCGAGACCATGCGCGTCGGCTCCTCGCCGTATCCGTCGAGCGTCTCGAACACGGTTTCGCCCGCCGCAAGCCGCTGGCGCAGTGCGAGCGGAATGGGCAGCTGCGCCTCGCCGAGGTTGCTGCTGCGCGCCAGCACGCGGCCGTCCGTATCGACGATCTGCACCAACCGGTCGAGCCGCACGAACGACGGCGCGCCGGGGCCCGGCGGGGCTTCGTGCACGATGACGGTGTCGCCCTCGCCGGCCGACAGCAGCATGCCCATCTCGGTCTCGGCCAGCGCCAGCAGCGCCGCGTCGAGCTCGCGGTGCACGTTGCGCGAGAACACGAGGTAGGAGCCGAAGGCGGCGACCGCCATCACCACCACGATCGCGCTGACGTGCGCCAGCGCCAGCCGCTTGCGAAAGCTAAGCATGCGCGGTGCCGCCCCCGGAGCTGTCTTCCGCCGGCGCCAGCCTGAAGCCGCGTCCGCGCACGGTCTGGATCAGCGGTTCGGCCGGCGGCGCATCCACCTTGCGGCGCAGGTTGCTGATGTGCACGTCGATCAGGTTGTCGATGGCGATCAGGTCGTCCTTCCACACCTGCTCGGCAAGGCGCGAGCGGCTGACCACCTCGCCGGCGTGGCGCAGCAGGATCTGCAGGATCGCGAATTCCTTGTGGGTCAGGTCGAGTACCGTGCCGCCGCGCAGCACGCGCTGGCTCATTGGGTCCAGGCTCAGGTCGGCCAGCGAGAGCACGATCGGCCGCACGAGTTCCGAGCGGCGCAGCAGCGCGCGAACGCGGGCCAGCAGTTCGTCGAAGGCGAAGGGCTTGGTCAGGTAGTCGTCGGCGCCGGTGTTCAGGCCGGCCACGCGGTCGCTCAGCGCGTCACGGGCGGTGAGCATGAGCACGGGCGTCTTGCAGCCGCGCAGGCGCAGGTCGCGGCACAGCGTGAGGCCGTCCTTTCCGGGCAGCATCCAGTCGAGCACGATCAGGTCGTAGGCGATGACGAATGCCTCTTCGTCGCCCTCCTCCGCCGTATGCACGACGTCGACGACGAAGCCTTCTTCCTGCAGGCCGCGCGCCAGCAGCCGGGCGGCCTTGCGGTCGTCTTCGATCAGCAGAATTCTCATGGCGCGGATCATGCCCCGGCTTCCTGACTTCACCCTGCCGGGGAGGCCGGACGGCGCTTCCTGAAGATTTCTTCAGGATTTCTTGGGAGCTTCTTCAGGCGCCATTTCATACGCTCCCCGGCAGGAGACGGGAGCGGATCGAGGGCATGGGAAGAGGTCCCATGCACGGCGCGCCCGTCCCGCGACGTCCGTATCGCGATGAAGAAGAAATCCCTCTACCAGATCACACCCGCACGCATCGTCTTCGGCTTGATGACCTGCGCGGCCCTGTGCGTCGACTCGTTCGACAACCCCGCCCATGCCGCCACCACGGCGGCCGCCGCTCCGGCGCCGATGCTGGTGCGCCAGGGCAACCGCCTGAGCGTGCCCGCCGGCTCCCCGCTGCGCGAGCGGCTGCTGGTCGCCACGGTCGGCCAGGACGCCCTGCCGCACGAGGTCAGCCTGCCCGCCACGGTGGAAGCCAACCCGGCCAGCACCGTCAACATCCTGCCGCCGCTGACCGGCCGGCTGCTCGAGCTGAAGGTGCGCCTGGGCGATACCGTCAAGCGCGGCCAGTTGCTCGCCACGATGAGCTCGCCCGACCTGGCGCAGGCCGTGGCCGACGCGCAGAAGGCCCGCGACGCGCTCGACCTGGCGCAGCGCGCGCTGGTCCGGGCACGCGGCGTGAACGAGGCCGGCTCCAACGCCATGAAGGACGTGGAAGCCGCCCGCAGCAGCGTCGCCCAGCAGACCGCCGAACTGCAACGCAGCGAAGCCCGCCTGCGCAGCCTGGGTGCGGAAGGCGGCGGCGCGCAGGCCGGCCAGGTGCTGACGATCGTCGCGCCCATGGCCGGCACGGTCACGGCGCTGAATGCCGCCGCGGGCGCGAACCTGAACGACGCCAACGCGGTGCTGATGACGGTGTCGAACCTCGATTCGGTCTGGGTCACGGTCAATGTGCCCGAGAGCGTGGTCGGCACAGTCGCACCTGGGCAGAACGTGGTGGTCACGCTGGCCGCCTACCCGGGCCGCAGCTTCACCGGCAAGGTCGCCTTCGTGAGCGCGGTGCTCGACGCGGACACGCGCCGTGCCCGCGCGCGCATCGTCTTTGCGAACCCCGACGGGCTCTTCAAGCCCAACATGTTCGCCACCGCGGTGCTCGGCGTGCCGCAGGGCTCGCAGCCGCAGGTGCCGGCCTCGGCGTTGCTGATGAACAACGACAGCGTGAGCGTCTTCGTCGAGGCCGAGCCCTGGACCTTCGTTCGGCGCACGGTGGAGCTGGGCCGCGAAGACGGCGACAGGGTACGCATCCGCAGCGGCCTGGCCGCGGGCGAGCGCGTGGTGGTTCGTGGTGGTGTGCTGCTGAATGATTAATCTCATCATCACCCAGTTCTTCCGCCGCAGGCACCTGGCCTGGGCGATGTCGGTGGCGCTGGTGCTCTTCGGTGCGTGGTCGTGGACGCAGATGACGGTCGAGGCGTACCCCGACCTCGGCGACGTGAACGTGCAGGTCACCACGCAGGTCAACGGCCTGGCCGCCGAGGAGATCGAGCAGCAGATCACCACGCCGCTGGAGCGCGCGCTGAGCAACACGCCGGGGCTGGCCTCGATCCGCTCGAGCAGCACCTTCGGGCTGTCGCTCATCACCCTGACCTTCAAGGACGGCACCGACGACTACTTCGCACGCCAGCGCGTGACCGAGCGCATCGGGCAGGTCAGCCTGCCCTCGGGCGCGCAGCCCGGCCTGGGCCCTGTGGCAGGGCCGGCCGGCGAGATCTATCGCTACACGCTGGAGTCGGACACGAAGAACCTGATGGAGCTGTCGGAGCTGCAGCGCTGGAAGGTGATTCCCGCGCTCAAGCAGGTGGCCGGCGTGGTGGACATCAACAACTTCGGCGGATTCACCAAGGAGTTCCAGCTCGAACTCGACCCGTCGCGCATGCAGAAGTACGGGCTGGTGCTCAACGACGTGGTCACGGCCATCAACAACAACAGCGCCAACGCCGGCGGCGGGCGCATCGCGCGCGGCGACCAGAGCTATGTGGTTCGCGGCATCGGCCAGATCCGCACGCTGGACGACCTGGGCACGGTGGTGGTGGCGCAGAGCAACGGCTCGCCGGTGCAGGTGCGCGACCTCGGGCGGCTGCAGTTCGGCCACCAGGAGCGCGGCGGCATCCTCGGCAAGGACACCAACCCGGACACCATCGAAGGCATCGTGCTGATGCTCAAGTACGAGAACCCCTCGCGCGTGCTGGAAGGCGTGCACAAGAAGATCGACGAGCTGCAGGCCGAGCTCGCGCCCATGGGCGTGAAGATCGTGCCCTACATCGACCGCGACGACCTGGTGAAGCTCACGGTCGACAAGGTGACGCACACGGTGCTCGAAGGCATGGCGCTGGTGTGCTTCGTGCTCATTCTTTTCCTGGGCAGTCCGCGCAGCGCGGTGGTGGCTGCGGTGGCCATTCCGATGTCGCTGGTGACGGTGTTCATCGTGATGCACTTCACCCGCATGCCGGCCAACCTGTTCTCGCTGGGCGCGATCGACTTCGGCATCATCGTGGACGGCGCCATCGTGGTGATGGAAGCGATATTGCGGCGACGCGAGGAAGAGCCGAACGCCACGCTCACCGAGGGCAACATCCTCGAGACGGTGAGCCACGTGTCGGGGCCGATCTTCTTCGCCACGCTGATCATCATCACCGCGTACTTTCCGCTCTTCGCCTTCGAGCGCGCCGAGGGCAAGCTGTTCAAGCCGATGGCCTTCACGGTGGGCTACGCGCTGGTGGGCGCCCTGCTCTGCGCGCTGACGCTCATTCCAAGCCTGGCCTACGTGGCGCTGCGCAAGCCGAGCAAGCCCTTCGTCAACAAGCCGCTGGTGTGGCTCACGGCCGCGTACCGCCGGGTGCTGGCGAGGCTGCTGGAAGTGCCGGCCATCGCCTACGGCCTGAGCGTGGCCGCGCTGGCCGCGGTGGTGGTGCTGGGCGCCACGGCCGGGCGCGAGTTCCTGCCGGACATCGACGAAGGCGCCCTGTGGCTGCAGGTTCCGCTGCCATCGGGCCTGTCGCTCGACAAGGCCAGCGAGATGGCCACCGAGCTGCGGCACGTGCTGCTCGAGTACCCCGAGGTATCGTACGTGGTGACGCAGCTCGGCCGCAACGACGACGGCACCGACCCGTGGACGCCCTCGCACATGGAGGTGCCCGTGGGCCTCAAGCCGTACAGCGAGTGGCCGGCCGGCGTGAAGAAGGCGGACTTCGTGCGCACGCTGACCGAGCGCTTTGCGCGCATGCCGGGCTTCGACGTGGGCATCAGCCAGCCGATCATCGACGGCGTGAACGACGCCGTGGGCGGCGCGCACAGCCCGCTGGTGCTGCGCATCTACGGCGACGACCTGAAGGAGAGCCGGCGCATCGGCAACCAGATCGTCGAGCTGCTGGGCACGGTGCGCGGCACGGCCTCGGCCTCGCTGTTCCAGGAGCCGCCGATTCCGCAGGTGGTGATCCAGTTGAACCGCGAGGCGGCGGCGCGCTTCGGTGTCAATGCAAACGACGTGGCCAGCCTGATCCAGACCGGCATCGGCGGCGCGCCGGTGATCACCGTGTATTCGGGCAACCGCACCTACAACGTGTCGGTGAAGATGCCGAAGAGCGCCAAGGGCAACACCGAGGCCATCGGCGCGCTGCTGCTCAACAGTTCGAGCGGCGCCAAGGTGCCGCTGTCGCAGGTGGCCGACATCCGGCTGCAGACCGGCGAAAGCACCATCTCGCACGAGATGAACGAGCGGCAGATCACGGTGCGCGTGGACAACCGCGACCGCGACCTGGCCTCCTACCTCGACGAGGCACGCGACCGCATCGCGAAGGAGGTGAAGTTCGACGCCACGAAGTTCCGCCTGCAGTGGGCCGGCCAGTTCGAGAACCAGCAGCGCGCACAGGCCCGCCTGAGCGTGTCGCTGGCCATCGTGGTCAGCATCATGGCGGTGCTGCTGTTCTTCCAGTTCGGCAAGATCCGGCAGGTGGTGCTGATCCTGGGCGTGGTGCCGATGGCCACGCTGGGCGGGCTGATCGCGGTGCACGTGGCGGGCGAAACGCTCAACGTGGCCACCGCCGTGGGCTTCATCGCGCTGTTCGGCGTCTCGATACAGAACGGGATCATCATGGTCGCGAACTTCCGGCGCGTGCGCGGCGAAGGGCTCGCGCTGCAGGCCTCGGTGCTCGAAGGCGCAACCGAGCGGCTGCGGCCGGTGCTGATGACGGCCACGGTGGCATCGGTCGGCATGCTGCCGGCGGCGCTGGCCACCGGCGTGGGCACCGACGTGCAGCGCGGGCTGGCGACGGTGGTGGTCGGGGGGCTGGTGGTGTCGACGCTGCTCACGCTCTTCATCCTGCCAACCCTGTTCTTCGCTATGGAACGCGTGTTCGAACGCAAGGGCTGGGGCGCGCGCTCGCGCCGCGACCGCTAGGAAGGCTGGAGACGAACGAAATCATGAGCAAGAAGACAAGAACAACGAGCCTCGGACTCGCCGCGCCCGCGGCGGCGGGCATCGCGCTGCTGCTGGGTGGCTGCGCGGTCGGGCCCGACTATGCGCGACCGTCGCTGGACCTGCCCGCGCAGTACACGGCCGCGCCGCCCGCCAGCAAGGAGGCCGAGGGCGTGCCGCTGGCGCGCCTGTCGCCCGAGCTCGACGTGCCTGCCCAGTGGTGGCAGGCCTTTCGCAGCGAGCCGCTGAATGCGCTGGTCACGCAAAGCCTGGCCGGCAACCCGACCATCGAGGCGGCCGATGCCGCTCTGCGTGCGGCGCAGGAGAACGAGGCGGCCGGTCGCGCCGCCTTCTGGCCCACCGTGGCGGTGGGTTACTCGCCCACGCGGCAGCGTGTGGCCAGCGCGGTGGCAAGCCCGGTGTCGTCCAACGCGAACCTGTACACGCTGCACACGGCGCAATTGACGGTGTCGTACACGCCCGACGTGTTCGGCGCCACCCGCCGGCAGGTGGAAGGCGCACAGGCGCAGACCGAGCTGCAGCGCTTCCAGACGCTGGCCGCGAAGCTCACGCTGAGCAGCAATGTGGTGACTGCCGCGATCACCGAGGCCTCGCTGCGCGCGCAGCAACGCGCCACGCAGAACATCATTGCGGGGCAGAAGGAAGTGCTCCAGGCCTACCGCAAGCAGTTGGCGCTGGGCCAGGCTGCACCGGCCGACGTCGACGCACAGGAGGCCGCGCTGGCTGCCACCGAGGCCACGCTGCCGCCGCTCGACAGGCAGCTCGCACAGCAGCGCAACCTGCTGGCCGCGCTCGCGGGCCGCTATCCGAGCCAGGGCGTCGAGGCCCGTTTCGATCTCGATGCCCTGCAACTGCCCTCGGAGCTGCCGCTGACCCTGCCCTCCAGCCTGGTCGAGCATCGCCCCGACGTACGCGCGGCCGAAGCACAGCTGCAGGCGGCCAGCGCCGCCATCGGCGTCGCGGTGGCGGCGAGGCTGCCGAACGTGACGCTGGGCGTGAACTCGTACGGCTCGTCGGCGTACAAGCTGTCCGATCTGTTCAAGGCGTCCTCGCTCTTCTGGACCGTGGCCGGGAGCGTGACGCAGCCCATCTTCGACGGCGGCGCGCTGAAGCACCGCGAAGCCGCCGCCCGGGCCTCGTTCGACGAGGCGGCGGCGCAATACCGTGCGACGGTGCTCGCCGCCTTCCAGGACGTGGCCAACACGCTCGAAGCCATCGACGCCGACACCCGTTCACTGCAGGCGGCCGTGAAGGCGGAGCGCACGGCCTCGCAGAGCCTGGCGCGCACGCGCACGCAGGTGCAGCTCGGCGATGCCAGTGCGCTGTCGCTGCGCGTCGCGCAGCAGGCGCAGCAGCAGGCGCTGCTCAATCTCGTGCAGGCCCGCGCGCTGCGGCTGACCGACGCGGCCGCCCTCTTCCAGGCGCTCGGCGGCGGCTGGTGGAATACGCCGCAACCTGCCATCGTCTCGTCTTCTTCCATTTCTCCCGCATCGCCATGAACATCATCCGCCACGACATGGGCCCCCGCTTCAGCGAGATGGTGACCGTCGACATGGGCGCCGCGCGCCTGCTGTATCTCTCGGGCCAGGTGGCCGAGAACCCGTCGCTCGACATCACCGGGCAGATGCGCGAGATCCTGCATCACATCGACGACATGCTCGCCACGCAGGGCGCCACCAAGAAAGACTTGGTGAGCGTGACGATCTACCTGCGCACGGTGGGCGACTACGCCGCGATGAACTCGGTGTGGGACGAATGGGTGCCCGCCGGCCACACGCCCGCCCGCGCGACGGTCGGGGCGAAGCTGATCGACTCCGAATACCGGGTCGAGATCCAGGCCACGGCGGCGATCGGACCGGCGCCGTGAGGGGCGTACGACGCGCGACCTTCCTCCTGGCGCTGGCGCTCGGCGGCTGCTCGGCCTTCGACGCGCATTCCTTCGACCACTCCGCTGGCTGGCGGGCGGCCCAGGTCGTCAGCGTCGGGCGCACCGGCGATCTGGTCGCAACGGCTGACCGCGATTGCGGCGCGGACGGCGGCGCCGATGCGCGCTATGCCGTCGTGCGCTACCGCAACGGCGGGGTGCACACGCGCTCGCTCGGCACGGGGCGCTGGCCCGCGGGAGCCGCGCTCAAGGTCGGCGATGCGGTGGAAGTGAACATCCTCGACTGCGCCGCGCCGCTGGCGCTGGCGGGTCAAAGGGGCAGCATGCCGGGCGCGCCGTCGCGCTGAAGCCAGTCCTGGAACTCGTCCGACAGCCGCTGCGCCTCGCGCGTGGCGCGGCCCCATGCGCCGATGCGCGCCTGCGCGTCGTTGGCGAAGTGGATGAAGTCCTTGCGGTCGGGCAGCTTGCCGTTGGGCAGGGTCCGCACCCATTCCGGGTCGGGTGCGAGCACCACCATGCGGTCGAGAAAGCCGCTGGCCTTGTGGCGCCAGCGCAGGCCCTTGTCGAGCCAGCCCGGCACCACCGCCTGCTGGAAATGCGGATACAGCACGATGCCTTCGTCGGCCGGCTGGTAGTCGAGGTGCAGGTGGTAGTCGGTGATGCCGCCGTCCCAGTAGGCGCCGCGCGGCGCGCCCGGGATGTCGTGCACCGCCGCCAGGAGGAACGGGATGGAGCACGAAGCCTGCAGCACCATGTTGAAGTTGGCCTCGCTCAGCGCATGCTGGCGCGTGCGGAAGTCGCGCGTGGCAAAAGGCAGCGCCGCGCCGGGCGTGGAGAACACGCAGCGCTCCAGCCACGCGCCCAGGCTCTTGCGATGCAGGCTGTTGGTGGCGAAGGCGCCGAGGTAACCCACCGGCGTACGCGCCCTGCCCTCGCGCCCGAGGATGTGGCGGCCGCGCGATGTCACCACATGCAGCCGGTAGCGCGGATGGCTCAGCACCTCGCCGATGCGCCCGCCATAGAAGGATTCGAGGCTCTCGGCGAAACGCTCGCTGAGCTGGCGCGGGCTGAGCCGCTTCTGTCCCGGCGGCACTTCGAACTGCTGGTGCACGTAGTCGTGCTCGAAGCGCTCGAAGGCGGCATCGGAATCGGCCAGGCATGCCGTGGAGAGCCGCCAGGCGCCGATGGACGCGCCCACCAGGTGCACCTGCTGGCTCGACTGCGGCAGCCAGCGGCCGAAGATGAAGCGGTCGAGCGGCCCGAGGATCAGGCCCTTCGGCCCGCCGGCCGCACCGGGAATGGTGCGCACGTCCTGCGGGCGCAGGCCGTGTTGCTCGATGTGCTTGCGGGCCGCGGGGCCGGCGTAGATGCGCAGGGCTTTCATCGTCATGCCGGTCGCGTCAGCAAGAACCGTGCGGCATGGCTTACTTGCGCAGCCCCTGCAGCTTGGCGAAGGCGTTGGCCATCTGGCCTGCCGGCTGCGGCGAGTTGTCGCGGCGGCCTTGCTGCTGCTGGCCGCGGCCTGCGCCCTCGAAGCGGTTGTCGCGCGGGCCGTCGCGGCGCGCGGGCGCGGCGTCGAGCTTCATCGACAGGCCGATGCGCTTGCGCGCCACGTCCACTTCCATCACCTTGACCCTTACGATGTCGCCGGTCTTGACGACCTCGCGCGCGTCGTTCACGAACTTGTGGCTCAGCTGGCTCACGTGGACCAGGCCGTCCTGGTGCACGCCGAGGTCGACGAAGGCGCCGAACTGGGCCACGTTGCTCACGGTGCCCTCGAGCACCATGCCCTCCTTCAGGTCGGCAATGTCTTCCACGCCGTCGTTGAAGCGCGCCACCTTGAAGTCGGGGCGCGGGTCGCGGCCGGGCTTCTCGAGTTCGCCCAGGATGTCCTTGACGGTGATGACGCCGAACTTCTCGTTGGCGAACAGCTCGGGCTTCAGCGTCTTGAGCATGTCGGCGCGGCCCATCAGCTCGGCGATGGGCTTGCCGGTCTTCACGATGATCTGCTCGACCAGCGGATAGGTCTCGGGGTGCACGCCGGTGATGTCGAGCGGGTCGGCGCCACCGCGGATGCGCAGGAAGCCCGCGCTCTGCTCGAAGGCCTTGGGGCCGAAGCCGGTCACGTCGAGCAACTGCTTGCGGGTGGAGAACGCGCCGTTCGACTCGCGCCAGCGCACCACAGCCTTGGCCACGCTGGCCGAAAGGCCCGAGACGCGGCTGAGCAGCGGCACGCTGGCGGTGTTGAGGTCCACGCCCACCGAGTTCACGCAGTCTTCGACCACGGCCTGCAGGGTGCGCGCGAGTTCGCTCTGGTTCACGTCGTGCTGGTACTGGCCCACGCCGATGCTCTTGGGGTCGATCTTCACCAGCTCGGCCAGCGGGTCCTGAAGGCGGCGCGCAATGGAGGCGGCGCCGCGCAGGCTCACGTCCACGTCGGGCATTTCCTGCGAGGCGAATTCGCTGGCGGAGTACACCGAAGCGCCGGCCTCGCTCACCACCACCTTGTCGACCTTCATTTCGGGCGCGCCGGCCTGCGCAGCCATCTTGGCCAGCAGCTTGATGAGGTCGGCGGCCAGCTTGTCGGTCTCGCGGCTGGCGGTGCCGTTGCCGATGGCGATCAGGTTCACGCCGTGCTTGGCGCACAGCTTGCCCAGCGTGTGCAGCGAGCCTTCCCAGTCTTTTCGCGGCTCGTGCGGGAACACGGTGGCCGTTTCGACCAGCTTGCCGGTCGAATCGACCACGGCCACCTTCACGCCGGTGCGGATGCCCGGGTCCAGGCCCATCACGACGCGCGGGCCGGCGGGCGCTGCCAGCAGCAGGTCGCGCAGGTTGTCTGCGAACACCTTGATGGCGACCTTCTCGGCGTCTTCGCGCAGGCGGGTGAACAGGTCGCGCTCGGTGGAAAGCGCCAGCTTGACGCGCCAGGTCCAGGCCACGCACTTGCGGATCAAGTCGTCCGACAGGCGGGCCGAATGGCTCCAGCCCAGGTGCAGCGCGATGCGGCCTTCGGCGATGCTGGGCTTGCCCGGCTCGGGCTCCACGGGCAGCACCAGCTTGGCGTCGAGGATTTCAAGCGCGCGGCCGCGGAACACGGCCAGCGCGCGGTGCGAGGGCACGCGGCCGATGGGCTCGTCGTACTCGAAGTAGTCGCGGAACTTGGCGACGTCGGCGTTGTTCTCGTCCTTGCCGGCCATCAGGCTGGAACGCAGCAGGCCTTCGTTCCAGAGCCATTCGCGCAGGCTCTGCACCAGCGCGGCGTCTTCGGCCCAGCGCTCGGAAAGAATGTCGCGCACGCCGTCGAGCACGAGCGGCACGGTGGAGAAATCGGGGCCCGGCTTGCCGTCGTCGAGCGTGGTGGCGGGCTGCAGGAAGGCCTTGGCTTCCACGGCGGGGTCGAGCGTGGGGTCGGCCAGCAGCTTGTCGGCCAGCGGCTCGATGCCGAATTCGCGGGCGATCTGGCCCTTGGTGCGGCGCTTCTGCTTGAACGGCAGGTAGAGGTCTTCGAGCTCCTGCTTGGTGGGCGCCAGCTCGATGGCTGCGCGCAGCTCGGGGGTCAGCTTGCCCTGCTCGTCGATGGCCTTGAGGACGGCCACGCGGCGGTCCTCGAGTTCGCGCAGGTAGGAAAGACGCGCTTCGAGTTCGCGCAGCTGGGTGTCGTCGAGGCCATCGGTGGCTTCCTTGCGGTAGCGGGCGATGAATGGAACCGTGGCGCCTCCGTCGAGCAGTTCGACGGCGGCCTTCACCTGGTTCTCGCCGACCTTGATCTCGACGGCGAGCTGGCGAATGATTTTCTGCATGTCTTGAGCGCGTCCCTGGCAAAGCGCGGGAGTTTGCCATAGGCGAGTACGGCTTCCACCCCGGGTGGCCCGGCGGGCGTGTTACAGCTTGCTTTCGAGCTCCGGCGGCACCTCGGCCTGCGGCAACTCGGCCGCCGTGCGGGGCACGACCAGGCGCACGCACAGGCCGTGCGGCGCGACGGGGCCGATGTCGAGTTCCGCCCGGATCGCCTCGGCGCGCGAATGCATGCTGCGCAGCCCCTTGCCGAGGCTGCCGGAGAAGCGCTCCTCCCCCGCCGGAAGGCTGCCCGGCGGCCCCAGCCCCCGGCCGTTGTCGCGCACTTCGAGCACCATCGCCCGGTCATGCTCCCGCAGCGCGACGAGCAGTTCGACGCGGCTCGCGCGGGAATGGCGCAAGGCGTTGGACAAGGCTTCCTGCGCCACGCGGCAGACCTGCGATGCGGTTTCCGCCGGTATCGGGAAGGCTTCGGACTCGGCCGAGACACTCCATTCGAGGGCGATGCCCATGCGCTCGAACGCGGGCCTCAGCCGGTAGCGCAGGTGGCCCAGCCTCTCGACGACGGTGCTGTCGCCCTGGTCGTCCAGGTCGTCCACCGTCATCTGCAGCTCGAGCAGGCAGGCCTGCAGCGCCATCGAGAGGCTGTCGGAGCCGCCGGATCCGGGGTTCTGGCTGGCCAGCAGCGCCACCAGCCGGGAGCCGACGCCGTCGTGCAGGTCGTTGGCGATGCGACGGCGCTCCGCCATCACCGCCTGGACCTGCCGGTAGCGCGACGCGCGCCGCTGCGAGAAGTACCAGATGCCCAGGATCATGCCCAGCACCAGCACATTGACCACCTGCAGGGCCCAGAAGGTGAACGGCATGTCCTGCGCCATGACGGTGATGGCGGAACCGGCCCGGATCACCTGCGCGGCCACCGGCGTCAGGTGCAGCGCGCCGGCCAGCGCCGCCCACATCAGCAACCGCCGGCGCGAGACGCGCGAGTACAGCCACGTCAGCAATACGAGCCACGAGCCGATCGACAACCACACGAACTGGTCTTCCAGAAGGTGCGGAAGATGAAGGACCTGCGGCGCGAGCATGGCATGCCCTAAAGAAGTCCCCGGTGGGAGGCGAAGCTCACCGCCTGCGCGCGGGTATGGGCGTGCAGCTTGCGGTAGATGTTCTTGACGTGCGCGTTAACCGTCTGGGCGCTGATGGTGAGCTGCAGCGCGATCTCCTCGGTTACGTAGCCCGTTGCTACAAGTCGCAACACTTCGCGCTCCCGTGCGGATAACGTCGCCTTGCTGTCCGGCGGGCGTACCGGGTTCACGTTGGAGCGCTTGTGGTCGAGGTGCACGAGCAGCCTGCGGGCCAGCCGCGGAGTGATGGCTGCACCGCCGTTCACCACCTGCAGCACGGCCTGCGCATAGCTCTGGAACCACGCGTTCTTGACGAGGTAGCCGGAAGCTCCGAGCTCGAAGGCATGCAGCACCTGGGGTTCGTCCTCGAGCGCGGAAATGACGATGATCTCGGCCGCGCTGCGATGCCGCTTGGCCTCCTCGATCAGCTCGAATCCGCTGCCGTCGCCGAGGCGGATGTCGACCATCAGCACGTCGAACTCGTGTTGCATCAGCAGTCGGCGTCCCTCGCGCAGGGTACCGGCCTGCCCTTCGAGCTGGATGCGCAGGTCACCCAGCAATTCCTGGGCGATGACGCGTCGCACGAAGGGGTCGTCGTCCACGAGCAGGACGCGCACCGGCTTGGTCTGCTGCCCTGTAAGGAAATCGGGCCATGGAAGGGTATCAGCGGAGGGAGAAAGTAGCCCGCCGAACTGCCCAGGGTTCGAATATTTCCTAGACCCATTCCCTGAATCTGTCAACGAAATGTCGAGATCGCTTTCCATTTCAGCCCCTTTGTGACAACTAGTGCATCTTGTTCGTGACTAAAAGTTAATCCATTTCCATTCAGATTTTGAATTTCAGTTTTTTTGATTACTTTGGTTGCATTCTGTTGCGACTCGCGACCGCTGTCCATCGAAAGTTGTACTTTCCTCCTCTGTCACCGCACGTACAAGCCCTTTTTTCAGGCCCCGCCGAAGAGGCCGAACCACGCCTTTCGCCATAGCCTTGCTCTACCCAGCACTGGGCATTTTTCGTTCGCTTCCCTGCCAAGAAACTGCACCCCGGTCGACGCGGAATGCCATTTCAGCCCCCGCTACTGACCGTCAGCTGATGGCCGGGTGGTCCGGCGATCGGGTTCGTTTCACTACCAACTCTCGAGGAAGCATCATGAAGAAGACACTCATCGCGATCGCAGTGGTCCTGGTCGGAAGCGTCGCCTCCGCCACAAGCACCACGGCCCTTGCAGCCACCAGTACGACGACTGGCTCTTCCAGCTCCGCCGGCTCGGTGGCAGCCAGCTCCGGCACCGGCAGCGCACTCAGCTACAACGCAGCCAACTCCAGCTCGTCGGCCACCGCCAACGCGGCAGGCGGCGCGGTCAGCTTCCCGGGCCTGCGCATCGGCGGTGCCTCGGCAAGCGGCTCGGCAACCACCCAAGGCAGCGTGACCAGCATGGCCGCGACGACCGGCAACGGCCTGGCCGTAGGCGGCGCCAACGCACAGGCCAATGCAGGTGCGGCATCCAACGCCAACTACAGCGCGGGCGGACCGAACTCCGTGAGCGGCAGTGCCGGCGGTACCGCCACCTCCACGACCAACAACACGGCCGCAACGGCCGCGGGTCCTGGCGGCGGTCTTGCCATCGTGACGCGCACCTCCGGCACGACGTCGGGCTACAGCGCCTCTTCGGGCGCCGTCAACGGCTTCATCAACGGCACCACCACCTCGGCGACGGCTGGCTCGACCGGCGGCTCCTTCGGCGTGACGAACATCAGCCTCGGCAATGCAGGCGGCTTCAGCAACGGTGGCGGCACCGGCGGCCTGGCTGGCGCTGGCGCCACCGCATCGGCACCCTGAACTTCACCGGCACCGGTTGTTGCACTCAGAGAAATGGGGAGGGGTACGCCCCTCCCCGGCTACCAAAGGAGTCGAGAACATGAAAAAACTTATCGTCCTGACCTTGCTGGGCTTGTCCGCGGGCGCAATGGCGCAAACGACGGCGGGCGGAGCCAACAACCAGTCATCGAGTTCAGCCACCACCTCGGCCCAGGGCAACAACCAGGCCGTCAACTTCAACACCACGAACCCCTCGACGGTGACCCAGAACGTCAACAGCAGCGGCGCGACGACCAGCACCATCGACTACCGGGGCAGCTACACGATCAAGAACGTGCCATCGGTCAACGGTCCCAACCTGACGACGAGCAACGACACCTGCATGGGCAGCACCAGCGCCAGCGCGAATGGCGCGGGCGTCGGCCTCAGTTTCGGCACCACCTGGACAGACGAGCACTGCAAGCGCCTGAAGATGAGCCGCGAGCTCTGGAACAAGGGCATGAAGGCAGCCTCGCTCGCCATGGACTGCATGGACCCCGCAGCCCTGGCCGCCCTCGAGATGACGGGCACGAAATGCCCGCAATCGATGACTGCGGAAGAACGCGTCACCGCCTACGGTCCGCAGGCGTCGGCCAGCGGCGAGCCCCCTTCGCCGCCGCGCCCGGTGGCAGTGGCTCCGGTCGCGCCCCCCGTACCACCCGCGCCTGTGGCGCCGCAACCCGTGGCCGCCGTCGCACCGGCTCCCATGCCCGCTCCCGCCGCCCCAGCGGTCGCACCACTGCCGCCACCGCTGGCGCCTGTCGCCGAGGCCGCGCCGCAGCAGGTTGTCATGGTGCCGGAAGAGCCGCCGACCGCCGTGGCGACGCCTGTCGTCAGCGCGACGGTGACGCCGATCGACCCCGGCGACGTGGCCGCCATCCGCGCCGCACATATGCTCGGCGCCCGGCACGACGACGGCGCGGGCCCGTTGACGACGGTCCCGCAATGACCGCGTGGAGCGCGAAATGACCAGGACCGTACTCCTGCTCTGGCTGGCGGCCTGCTGCGCGGCAACGGCCTCGGCGGCCGCAGCCGTGCAGCCCGTGCTGCGCGTCGAGCGGATGAACATGGGCAGCGGCCTGCAGAACGCACGGGGCACCGAGAACGCCCAGCCAGTCGGGTCCCTGGGCGTCTGGCATGTACCGCAATACATGCCGGGCTATCCCACGGCAGCGACGATCTGGCCGCGCGTGATCGTCATCCAGTGCAATGACGACCTGTGCGCCGGCTACGAGGTCACGCCTGAACTGGGCCGCGGCGAATACCTCTTCTTCGTGCCGGCGAACAAGTAGGCGGGCAACCGGGCGGCGGCGCGGACCGGGGCCGCGTTGCCTTACCCTCGGGGAATGACATCCCTGCTGCGCGTCCTGCGCGCCCTGCTTCGCGCCATCGCCACCGCGCTTGTCGTTCCCCTGCTGCTCTTCGAGGAGTGGGGCTGGGAGCCGCTGGCCGCGCTTGCCGCCCGGCTGTCCCGCCTTCCCCTGTGGGCCGCTCTCGAAGACAGGCTGCGCCGGCTGCCGCCCTGGGGGGCGCTGCTGGCGTTCTTCGTGCCGGTGCTCCTGCTGCTGCCGGTGAAGGTGCTGGCCCTCTTCCTGTTCAGCCGCGGCCATGCCGCCACGGCCCTCACCGTGCTGATACTGGCCAAGCTGGTAGGCACGGCCATCGTCGCGCGGATCTTCCAGCTGGTCGAAGGGCCGCTGATGCGCATTCCATGGTTCGCCCGCTGGTATCCGCGCTGGAAGGCCTGGAAAGACCGTGTGCTCACCCTCGTCCGCCAGAGCAGACCCTGGCGCGTGGTGCGGGCGCTGAACCGACGGATTGCCCGAGGCTGGCGGCGATTCAGGGAAGGTTGAGGGGCAATTTTACCCGGGCATATTGCCAACCTAATTTAGCCCGGGTAATATTTAGGAAATGAACCCCTCTACGGAAAGCCGCCGCGCCCTCATCCGGCAATACAAGGAAACTCCCCGCCCCGCCGGGGTCTACGTCATCCGCAACGAATCGAATGGCCGCGTCTACGTGGGCGGCAGTCTCGATGTCGAAGGCTCGATGAACCGCGCCCGCTTCGAGCTGAACATGCGCACCCACCGCAGCAAGGCGCTGGGACGCGACTGGATCGAGCATGGCGCGGACCGCTTCAGCTTCGAGGTGGTCGACCGGGTCAAGGAGCGCGAAGACCCCGCCTTCGATCGCAAGGCCGAGCTCGACAGGCTTCTTTCGCTATGGCAGGAAGAGCTCCGGTGCTTCGGGCCGAACGGCTACAACACGCCCTGAAACACGCCTCGAACGCCCACGCAACGCATGGCAACGAGATGACGCGCACCAAAGCGCGGCAGCGAGTAGATTACGCACCTCGTTTCCCTTGGTACCCCCCAGGAACAAAACACTCGAATGTCATCTGACACCTCCCCAACCACCCTGACCGTGTTCTTCGGCTTCCAGCGCGTCGCCCAGGGCAGCAAGGCCGAAGTGCTCGAACAGCTGCGCCGCCGCGACGACCCCGGGCCCTATCTCGTGTTCGACGACTAGACCGGCGCGCAGCTCGACCTCGACATGCGCGAGCCGCTGCCCGAACTGCGCGACCACGACACCGAGCATCGCGACGATGCCCCGCGCGGCGTCGGCCGGCCCAAGCTCGGCGTGATCGCACGTGAAGTCACGCTGCTGCCGCGCCACTGGGACTGGCTCGGACGCCAGCCCGGCGGCGCGTCGGTCGCGCTGCGCAAGCTGGTCGACGACGCCCGCCGCGTGAACGCGGGGCGCGACATCGTGCGCGCCGCGCAAGAGGCCACCTACCGCTTCATGACCGCCATCGCGGGCAACCTGCCTGGCTTCGAGGAAGCCAACCGTGCGTTGTTCGCCGGCGAGGAGCAACGCTTCAACCAGCTGATCGCCCCCTGGCCCGCCGACGTGCGCGCCCATCTGCAGAAACTGTCGGCCGCGGGCTGGCCCACCCAATGAGAACAACACCCGAGACAACCGGCGCCGGCGGCGGCGCGGACCCCAGCGGCCTGCAAGGCGTGCCAGTGGCGCCGGTCAACGCACCGCGGCCCCTGTGGAAGGTCTTTCTTTTCTTCCTGGCGCCGATGTTGCTCAGCAACATCCTCCAGTCGCTCTCGGGCACGCTGAACAACGTGTACGTGGGCCAGATGCTCGGCGTGGGCGCGCTGGCGGCGGTGTCGAGCTTCTTCCCGGTGATGTTCTTCTTCATCGCCTTCATCATCGGCCTGGGCGCCGGTGCCTCGGTGCTCATCGGGCAGGCATGGGGCGCGCGCGACGTCGCCAAGGCCAAGGCCGTGGCAGGCACCACGCTCACCGTCGGCGTGCTGATGGGGCTGGTGATCGCCGTGTTCGGCGGCGCCTTCACCGCGCCGATGCTGGCCGCGCTGGGCACGCCGCCCGACGTGCTGGCCGACTCCACGCGCTATGCCCGCATCATGCTGATCGCGATGCCGGGCGTGTTCCTGTTCCTGCTGTCCACCGCGATGCTGCGCGGCGTGGGGGACACCGTCACGCCGCTCTTCACGCTGCTGATCTCCACGCTGATCGGGCTGGTGGTCACGCCCGCGCTCATCCGCGGCTGGGGCGGGCTTCCGCAACTCGGCGTGGCGAGCGGCGCATGGGCGTCGGTGCTGTCCTTCATCGTGGCGACCACCTGGCTGGGCTTCCGGCTGCGCCAGCAGAAGAGTCCGCTCGCGCCCGATGCGGAGTTCATGCGCAACCTGCGCATCCAACCGCAATTGCTGAAGGCCGTGCTGCGCATCGGCGTGCCCACGGGCGTGCAGATGATCGTGGTGGCGCTGGCCGAGGTGGTGCTGCTGTCGATGGTCAACGGCTTCGGCTCGAATGCCACGGCGGCCTACGGCGCTGTGAACCAGGTGGTGGCGTACGTGCAGTTCCCGGCCATCTCGATCGCCATCACCGCGTCGATCCTCGGCGCGCAGGCCATCGGCGCGGGCCGCGCCAACCGGCTCGGCGCCATCGCGAAGACGGCGCTGCTCATGAACCTCGTGCTGACCGGCGGGCTCGTGCTGCTGGGCTACCTGTTCTCGCGGCCGCTGATGGGCTTCTTCATCACCAGCGCGCCAGTGATCGAGATCGCGCAGACGCTGCTGCACATCATGCTGTGGAGCCTGGTGGTCTTCGGCATGGCCTCGGCGCTGTCGGGGATCATGCGCGCGAGCGGCTCGGTGCTGGTGCCCACGCTGATTTCCATCGTCTGCATCCTGGGCGTGGAAGTGCCGGTGGCCTGGGTCATGAGCCACCGCATCGGGCTCGACGGGATCTGGGTGGCCTACCCCGTGACCTTCGGCGCGATGCTGCTGCTGCAGACCGCGTACTACCAGCTGGTGTGGCGCAAGAAGGCGATCCACAAGCTGGTGTAGCCGCCGCGCCGCCTACTTGCCGTCGAAGGCCCGCTGCACCTCGGCCAGATCGAGCTTGACCATCTTCATCATGGCCTGCATCGCGCGGTTGGCCTTGGCCTCGTCCTTGTCCTGGAACATGCGGATCATGGCCGTGGGCGCGACCTGCCACGACACGCCGTAGCGATCGGTGAGCCAGCCGCACTGCACCGGCTGGCCGCCGCCTTCGAGCAGCCTTTCCCAGTAGTAGTCGACCTCGGCCTGTGTCTCGCACGGCACGAACATCGAGATGGCCGGGTTGAACTTGTATTCCGGCCCGCCGTTGAGAACCATGAACTTCTGCCCGTCGAGCTCGAAGGTCGCGGTGAGCAGCGAGCCCTTGCGGCTTGGGTTGGCATCGCCCCAGAGCAGCGTGTCGGTCACGCGCGAGTTCGGAAAGATGCTGCTGTAGAACTTCAGCGCGTCCTCTCCGTTGCGGTCGAACCATAGGCAGGGAACGATCCTTTGCATGGGGTCTCCTTCGCTTGAATGATGAACCTGAGAGTTCAGTATCAAAGCGGCGAGCGGTGCTTGTCAATCCGTGCGACGGCTGTCAGCGGGAAGTTCCCATGCGGCGCATCAGGCGATGCGATAGAAGCCCTGGTCGGGGCGCACGCCAGCGTTCTTCGTGAACGCGACGGGGTCGAAGCCCTCCTGGGCGAACTTCTTCTTCACGAACTCGGCGGCCGAAGCCACCGCCTGCTCGCTGGCCCACTCGACCATCGTCACCACGTTGAATTCGCCGCTGCCGCCGGTCTGGTCCAGCACATGGGCGCGCATGCAGCCCGGCCATGTGCGCAGCGTCTGCTGGATGCGCTTCATCTGGGCGATGAATTCCGCGCGGGATTCGGCGGGCACGACGAACTTGTCGACGCGGAAAACAGGACCGGATGCGGAGGCGATGGTGTTGTTCGACATGAAGCGGGCTCCTTGATGAGAAAAATGCGCGCAGGACCTGCGCGCTGGAAGTTATTCTCAAACCTCAAGTAAAGCTGAGGTCAAGAGCTTTCTTCACCTTTTTCCACAGATGAACGACGCACTGCAAAAAGCCGGAATCTCTCCCACGCTCACCGTCGGCGAGGTCGCGCGCCGCAGCGGCGTCACCGTGTCCACGCTGCACTTCTACGAGGCACAGGGGCTGATCGGCAGCACCCGCACCGCGGGCAACCAGCGGCGCTATCCGCGCACGGTATTGCGACGCGTGGCCTTCGTCCGGGTAGCGCAAAGGGTAGGCATTTCGCTTGCCGAGATCGGCGCTGCATTAGCTACCCTCCCCGCATCCGCCGCACCCAGCCGCGAAGACTGGGCCCGTCTTTCGGCCTCGTGGCGCGCCGAGCTGGACGAGCGCATGGCACAGCTGCAGAAGCTGCGCGACACGCTCGACGACTGCATCGGCTGCGGCTGCCTGTCGATCGACCGCTGCAAGCTGCGCAACCCGCTCGACCGGCTGGGTGCCGAGGGCCAGGGGCCGCAGCGCCTGCTGGTGAAGCGCGGCGGCTGAAAAGCTCGTCAGGCGCGTGCGCCGAAGGCCTGCCGCCAGCGATGAGCCTCGGCCGCATTGACCGCGCCCTTCGGCGCCCTGCCCTGGAATATCTCCGCGAGCTGCGCCACGGTTTCCATCGCCTGGTGCTCCGCTGCCGGCGGCGTGAGCCCGCCGATGTGCGGTGTGGCGATCACACGTGGATGCGCCGCCACGCGTAGCGACGGCATCTGGTCGGGCGCACGGCCCACGTCGAGCGCGCATCCCGCGATCACGCCCGCATCCAGTGCGGCGAGCAGCGCGTCTTCATCCACCAGGTTGCCGCGCGAGGCATTGGTGAAGAAGGCGTGCGGCTGCATCGCGGCAAAGGCCTGGGCGTTCATCATGTTCTCGGTCGCATCGGTGGCGGGTGCGAGGCAGACAACGAAGTCGGACTGCGCCAGCAGCACGTCGAGCGCAACCTGCGCGAACTCGGCCCGCCCCGTCGCCGTGTACGGGTCGTGCACGACGATGCGCATGCCCAGCGCCAGCGCGACATCGCACAGGTAGCGGCTGATCTGTCCGTAGCCGATCACGCCCAGCGTGCTGCCTCGCAACTCGCGCCCCATTGCCGGCGCCGGCGGGCGCCCCGCGTGATAGCTCTCGGTCGAGGCGCTGATGCCGCGCCCCAGGTCGATCATCGCGCCCACGATCCACTCCGACACCGAGGCGATGAACCCCGCGCTCGCCTGAGTCACCAGCACGCCGTGCCGGCTCGCCGACGCCACGTCGATGTTGCGGATGTCGATGGCGCAGCGCACGAAGGCCTTGAGCCGAGGCAGCGCCGCGAACAGCGCCTCGTCGCCCGCCGTCTGGCGATAGGAAATGATGGCGTCGCAGTCCTGCGCGAGCTCGGCTAGTTCGGCCGACGAAAGATCGGCGTCGGTGGGGTTGAAGCGCACCTGCGCAATGGCCTGCAGGGCGGCGGTGGCGCGGTCGCCGAAGTAGTTGGCGAGCTTGGCTGGCGGATGGCTGACGAAGACCGTGGTCATGGAAAATCTTAATTCAGAGATGAAAAGCTGGGAAACCTATTCCGACACACGCGAATTAATCAAACAAACGAAGCCCCGAGGCCTCTCTGCCAATGCATAAGAGCATCAACCTCAAATCTCTGCCAGAGTTTCACTTGCCATCAGTTGCATCAATGATGCCTCAAGGCGAATCATTTACGCATCTCAAAGGTATTGTTCAATTTCTGATTTTTTTCTAATATTCAAAGAAACACTTGCGCTTTGCGGCGCAAGAATAACAAGCTCCTTATCAATTAAGGTTTTCATCGAAGACTCAAATGTCAACACACCTTTGCAAAAATGATTTTTAAGAGTGTCTTCGCTTATATTTTTCTTCCCCCAAAAATGACGACGATGAAGGCACGCCAGAATTTGCCTCGCACCGACATCGATGTCTATCTTTCTGGAAAACCCAACAATCGACGCATCCAAGCTTTCCAATATATTGTCATAGCTCTCTATTCCAAAATAGTGACTATGAGTTTGGCGCACGGTCGCGATCTCCGAGGAACCAATTAAAACGACCTCGTAGCCCGCGTCCGCCGAATACTGCCGCTCATATTCAATGTATGCCTCAACTGCTTCATTTGAATTTCTCCCCACGACATCCCAGCTCACAAAGGCGCCTGCATTCCAATCAAAAACTAATATCCAATTATTCAAGCCACCGCCATTATTTCTTGTTTCTTTTTCCGTTAAAGTTTTGATAATATCTTCATTGACAAAGCTATCAAAAACCTTATGCCGATCGGAAGTAGAAATTATTTTTTCGCAAACCTCTCGTAGGCGATCAACCTCAATTCGATGAGCAATGCTTGGCTTGCGTGAAGCCTCAATTTCAAAAAAGACATCTGAAAGGCTTTTGAAGTATTTTATAACCTGCGGATCTCCTTCCTTTTCCTTTAAGTGATGCCCATAAATTACTGATGTTCGCTCAATACTTTCGGACCAATAGTGCTGAACTCTGCTTCTAATTTGAAGCTCAAGATGGAATCCAGAGCGTTTAAGTATGACGTGAAGCGCACGATACCCTGTGTCATCTCGACCACGCTCTCTATAGTCCGTTATTTTTTCGATCGTAAATATTTGCTGCTTGACAACCTGTCGCTTTAGATACTCAAGCAGCTTATCAACATCAATGTTTTTTTGAACAATGATTCGGCATCCACCGATGTCTTGCAATTGCGTTAAGCGAACACTAAGTCGATTTAATTTTCTAACAATTTGCGGCTTTCTTTTAAGCCTTTGTGCGATGTAGTACGGAGCTCCATAGTTTGCCATTAACAGCTGCAACTCAATGGTTGTCTCCGAAAGAGGTTGTAGATGGGCTTTTCGATACTCATCAAATACATCCTCTAAATCAAGAAGCTCTACTTCATCTTGATATTTTCCTTTGGCCAATGCGTAACCGGATTTGTCAATTTTTGACTTTGATTGAGTTGCCATTTCAAATGAAGGTTAATTTTAAATATGGACAAAAATAGTTTGAGAGATTTAACAAGCTCCAAACCCAAAAAAAATTGAACGAGCACTTATACAGCATGATTTTTTGCTCAATCACTTCTCGCAAACTCCATCACGCCGTCATCCACCGGGCCAAAGCGCAGGCTCATGAGGTCGCGCGCGTAGTTCTGGTGCACCCGCCACGGCGCGTGCGAGCCCTGTTTCGGAAACTTGCCCACGGCGCGCTGAACATAGCCCGACGAGAAATCGAGCCACGGCTCGGGCGTCAGTGCCGGATCGGCGTTGCGCGGCGTGCATTGGCTCCAGCCGTGCTTCTCCATGTGATTCAGCACCCGGCAGACGTATGCGCAGGTCAGGTCGCTCTTGAGCGTCCACGAGGCATTCGTGTAGCCGAACGACGAGGCCAGGTTGGGCACGTCGCTGTACATCATTCCCTTGTAGTTGAAGGTCGCGGCCGGGGCCACGCGGCGGCCGTCCACGTCGAGCTGCACGCCGCCGAGCACCTGCAGTTCGAGCCCTGTGGCGGTGACGATCACGTCGGCCTCCAGCTCCGCCCCCGACTTCAGCCTGATGCCGCGCGGCGTGAAGGTGTCGACGTGGTCCGTGACCATCGAGGCTCGCCCTGCCTTGATGGCCGCGAACAGGTCGCCGTCGGGCACGAGGCACAGGCGCTGGTCCCACGGGTTGTAGCGTGGCGTGAAATGCGTGGCGACGTCGTAGTCGGGGCCGAGGGCCTGCCGCACGCCGCCAAGAATCAGCTGCTTCACGCGATCGGGCTTGCGCCGCGCGAGGCGGAAGAAGTACATGGACAGCAGCACGTTCTTCCAGCGCGTGAGGCCATAGGCCAAGCCGGTCGGAAGAAAACTCCGCAGTTTGTGGGCGATGGGGTCCTGCGCCGGCCGCGCGACCACGTAGGTCGGTGAGCGCTGGAGCAGCGTCACCTGCGCAGCCGTCTTCGCCAGCGCGGGAACCAGCGTCATCGCCGTCGCACCGCTGCCGATCACGACCACCCGCTTGCCGCTGCAATCCAGGTCCTCCGGCCAGTGCTGCGGATGGACGACGCGGCCCGTGTAGTCGCCGATGCCCGCGAACTCGGGCGTGTAGCCGGCTTCGTACCTGTAGTAGCCGCTGCACAGGAAGAGAAAGTCGCATCGCATGCGCAGCGGAATCCGCTCGGGGCCGTGCTCGACATCGACGCTCCAGCAGGCATCGGGCGTCGACCACGAGGCGCGCACCACGCGATGATTGAAGCGGATCTTCTTGTCGATGCCATGCTGCGCAGCCGTCTCGCGCAGGTAGCCCAGGATCGACGGCCCGTCGGCGATGGATTTCGCCTGCGTCCACGGCCTGAACGAATAGCCCAGCGTGTACATGTCCGAATCCGAACGCACGCCCGGATAGCGGAACAGGTCCCAGGTGCCGCCGCTGCGCTCGCGCCCTTCGAGAATCGCGTAGCTGCGGCCCGGGCAGTTCGCCTGCAGGTGGTAGCCGGCCCCGATGCCGGAGAGGCCTGCGCCGACGATCAGCACATCCACGTGTTGCGGCTCCTGTTGAGCTTCTTCCTGCATCGACATGTCTCCTTGTCTCCTCAGTCCTGTCCTGCAGCACCTCCTGCGGCGGAAGTGCTCCGGATCATCAGCCACGCGCTCGCTGCGCTCAGCACGGCCAGCGCGGCGCTCGACAGCATCACCCAGCGAAAGCCCGCGACGAACGATTCGGCCACGGCCCGCTTGACCGCTGCCGCCGTGGCCGCATCGGCACCCGGCGGCAGCGCCGCGCCAGCCAGCTTGCTGCGCTCGCCCTCGAGAAATGCTGCCACCTGCGTCGAAGCGCCCATGTCGCGCAGGTGATCCGCCAGCGCCGCGTCGAAGGCCCAGGCCATGAGCGCGCCGAACACCGCGATCGCCAGCACCGCCGCCGCGCGCGACACGGCGTTGTTCACGCCCGATGCCACGCCGGCCAGTTCGGGCCCCACCGCGTTCATGACCGTGGTCGTCAGCGGCGCCACCGTCACCGTCATGCCGAAGCCCAGCACCACCACGGCCGGCAGGAAGCCGCTCCAGTAGCTCGCCCCCACGCCCGGCAACGCGAACAGCGCGAAGCCCACGGCGGCAATGGCCGGCCCGACCACCAGCGGCACGCGCGGCCCGAAGCGGTCGACCAGTTGCCCGGCCCAGCCCGAGAGCGCGAACATGATGAAGATGAAAGGCAGCAGCGCCGCGCCTGCCACCGTCGCGGAGTAGCCCTGAACCTGGATCAGGTTGAGCGGAAAGAAGTACAGCCCGCCGCCCAGCGCCGCGTACAGCAGCAGCGTCAGCAGGTTCGCGCCGCTGAAGTTGCCGATGCGCAGCAGCCCCAGCGGCAGCATCGGCGTGCGCACCTTGCGCTCGGCGAGGAAGAAGCCCGCACCGCCAATCACACCAATGGCCAGCGCCGAAAGCACCGCCGGCGAACGCCATCCCTGCGTCGGCGCCTCGATGAATGCGTAGACGATGCCGCCGAGCCCGGCCGTCGCCAGCAACGCGCCCCACAGGTCGAGCCCGCCGCCGGCCGACGCGCCGCGGCTCTCGGGCACGTGGCGCCAGACGATCCACAGCACCAGCAGCGCCATCGGCACATTGATGAAGAAGGCCCAGGTCCACGAGACGTGATCGACCAGGAAACCGCCCAGCACCGGCCCCACCGCCGCCGTGATGCCGCTGAAGCCCGACCAGGTTCCGATGGCCTTGCCGCGCTCCTTTTCGGGAAAGGCCGCGCTGATGAGCGCAAGGCTGCCCGGCACCAGTAGTGCGCCACCGATGCCCTGCACCGCCCGCGCGGCGATGAGCTGCTGCACGTTGCCCGCAAGGCCGCAGGCCACCGACGACAAGGCGAAGATGCCGACGCCGATCGCGAAGATGCGCCGCCGGCCGTAGTGATCGCCAAGCGCGCCGCCCACGAGCAGCAGCGCCGCCAGCAGCAAGGCATACGACTCCACCACCCATTGCGCCTGGAAGGCCGTGGCCCGCAGGTCGGCCTGGATGGCCGGCAGCGCCACGTTGACCACCGTGCCGTCGATGAAGGCCATGCTCGAACCCACGACGGCCGCGGCCAGCACCCAGGGCTTGGAAGCTTCGGGACAGCCGCCCTCTTCCGGCCGGACGCCATGCAGGATCAGCGTGTCGTCGCAGGGCGCCTTGCCGATCTGTGCCATGGGGTCTCCTTCTTATGGGATTCCGGTTTGCCTCTTCCTATCTCTTCCTTCTCTCCCGAGGCCGGGAGGAAGAATCAGGTCGGGCAGGCGGTCGCCGACGGATTCGCACGCGCCGCGCTCACGCTGCGCGCCATCGCCGCAGCCGCAGCCGCCGTGACGCGCTGCGCGCCTTGCGCCACCGCGTCCATGCCGCTGCCCACGGCCTCGCCGAGGTTCAGCTGGCATACCACCGTGCGCGCCTCGTCCGAGCGCCGCAGCGTCCAGTTGAAGCGCGCGTCGACGCGTCCGCCATCGACCGCGTCGAACTGCTGCAGCTGCACCGCGATGCGCCACACCGGCTGCGAGCCCTGCTTGCCGCCCTTGGTCACGTCGAGCGCGCCGAGCCGCCCGGCGATGCCGCTGGCCAGCGCGTCGCGCAGCTCGTTCTCGAACGACGAGGCCCAGCGGTGCTGCTCCAGCACCTCGACCTGCACGCTGCCGTTGGGCTGGCGCACCACCATCTGCGGCCGCGCAAAGCGCTCGGGCACGGCCACCGGTGCGAGCTCGATGTAGAGCGGCGCGGTGCCGCCGGGCGTCGAAGGCGCGGCGTCGGCCGCGGTCACCGGGCTCGCCAGCGTGTAGTAGTTGTCGGGCTTGCTGGCGCAGCCCGCGAGCGCGGCCAGCATTGCCGCTGTCGCGGCCACGGATGCGATGTGGTTCTTCTTCATTTCTTGCCGTCGTCCGGTTTGCCGCGCAGCAGCGACTCTGGGTGGCGCTCGAGGTAGTCGGTCAGCACGCGCACCGAGCCGGCGGCGCGCGTGAGTTCCTGCAGCGTCTGGCGCATGTCCTGCTGCAGCGGCGAGTCGTCGGCCAGCGTGCGCTCGGCGCTGTTCACGGTCTTGCGCACGTCCTTCATGGCGGCGGCCAGCTCGGGCGTGACGTCGTTGTTGATGCGGCTCACCGTCTGCTCGGTGGCCGTGAGCGTCTTGTTGAGCGTGGCGAGCGTGGTGCGCAGGTCGCCCGCGATCTGCTCGTAGGGCACCTTGTTGAGCTTGGTCGCGATTTCCTGCACCTGCGACTGGATCTCGTCGAGGCTGTTGGCCACCGTGGGCAGCTCGATCGGGTTCTTCGACAGGTCGATCTTCGCCGGCGGCGCCTTCGGGAAGAAGTCGAGCGCCACGTAGACCTGGCCGGTCAGCAGGTTGCCGTTGCGCAGCTGCGCGCGCAGGCCCTTCTCCGCCAGGAAGCGCAGCCGCTCCTGCTGGCTGGCGCGCGATTCGGTGCCGCTCTCGCCCGCGCGGCGGCGCAAGCGGTCGGGGTAGACCTGCACCAGCACCGGCATGCGGAACTCGCGCTCGGCGCGGTCGAACTCGACGCCGATCGACTTGACCTCGCCGATCACCACGCCGCGGAAGTCCACCGGCGCACCTGGCGTGAGGCCGCGCAGCGACTGGTTGAAATACATCAACAGGGTCTGCGAAGGCCCGTCGGGCTCCTTCATGGCGGAAGCCTCGTCCTGCCCCAGCGCGAAGGCGGCGTTCTCCTTGGCGACCGGGCCCATGGCGTCGTCGGGCGCCTGGAAGGCGATGCCGCCGAGCAGGATGGTCGCCAGCGACTGCGTGCGCAGCGTGAAGCCGCTGGCGCTGAGCTGCGCGTCGATGCCGCTGGCCTGCCAGAAGCGCGTATTCATGCCCACGAACTTGTCGTACGGCGCATTGATGAACACCCGGATGGTCACGCCGCGCCCGTCGCCGTCGAGCTCGTAGGCGGCCACCTGTCCGACCTTGATGCGCCGGAAGTACACCGGCGAGCCCACGTCGAGCGAACCCACGTCGTTGGCGCGCAGCAGAAACTGCTTGCCCGAATCGTCGCGCGTGACGATGGGCGGAGTCTCGAGCCCGGTGAACTCGCCCGAGGTTTCCTTCGACACGCCCGCGTCGGCGCCGATGTAGGCGCCCGACAGCAGCGTGTTGAGCCCCGAGATGCCCGAGGTGTCGAGCCGGGGCCGCACCACCCAGAAGCGCGAGTCCTCGGCCGTGAAGCCTTGGGCGTCCTTGTTGAACTGCACCAGCACGCGCACGTGCGAGCGGTCGCGCGCAAGCCGCAGATGGGTGACGAGGCCGATCTGCACGTCCTTGTACTTGACGGTGGTCTTGCCGGCCTCCAGCCCTTCGGCGGTCTTGAAGGTCAGCACCACCTCGGGCCCGCGCTCCATCAGGATGCGCGCCACCAGCGTGATGCCCACCAGCGCGGCCACGATGGGAATCAGCCAGATCAGCGACGGCAGCCATTCGCGCCGGCGCACCACGCGCGGCCTGGGCAACTCGGGCGGAGCCGGTGTGCTCCGCGATGGGTCTTCTTCACTCATGCTGGTTTCTCGTCCCTGTTTTCATGTCCCTGAGCAACTTCCTCGTTGTCCCGCAGGATGGCCTGCTCTTCCCTGCTGTCCCAGGTGAGCTTCGGGTCGAAGCTCAGCGAGGCCAGCATGGTCAGCACCACCACCGACCCGAAGGCCGCGATGCCCACGCCCGCGGTGATGACCGCGAAGCCCTGGATCTGCACCAGCCCCGTGAGCAGCGACACCACGAACACGTCGAGCATCGACCAGCGGCCGATGATCTCGATGATGTGATACAGCTTCGCCCGCTCGCGCCGCCGCCAGGTGCTGCCGCGCTGCGCCAGCACCACGAGCAGCAGAAGCACCGCCAGCTTGAACAGCGGCACCAGGAAGCTGGCGATGAAGACGATGGCCGCCAACCCGTAGGCGCCTGACACCCAGAAATAGATCACCCCGCTCAGGATGGTGTCGTTCTGCGTGCCGAACAGCGTGCGCGTGATCATCACCGGCAGCAGGTTCGCCGGTATGTACATCATGCAGGCCGCGATCAGGAAGGCCCAGGTGAGCTTCAGGCTCTGCGGCTTGCGCGTGTGCAGGTGCGTGCCGCAGCGGCCGCAGGCATCGCCCTCCTCGGCGCCCTCCCAGACGGCGCCGCAATGCCGGCAGGGCATGTAGCCGAGCGAGGCAGCGGTGGGAACCCGCGAGTCCTCGTCGTGGTGGTGATGATCGCTGGAAGCCGCAAGGCTCCCGAGGCGCTGCCGGAGGCGGCCCAGCGGCTTCATGCCGACGCCCCGCCCTTCTCGTTGCTCGCCCTTTCGCTCGCCTCCTCGCCTGTGCCTTCGTCCGGTCGGGCCTCGCCCTTCGGCCGGAACGCCATTGCCCAGAACGCTCCCGGGTCGAACGACAGCACCGCCGTCAGCATGACCGTGAGCGCCATGAAGGCCCACAGCGCCGGCCCCGGCACCACGCTCGCCATGCTGGAGAGCTTGACGATGGCCACCAGCACTCCGAGCAGGAACACTTCGATCATTCCCCATGGCCGCAGCGACTGCATCGCCCGCACCAGCAGCGCGAAGCCCACGGGCCGGTGCTCGCGGCTCAGCGGAACCAGCAGGTACGCCAGGATGCACAGCTGCAGGAAGGGAAACAGGATGGTCGTCGCCAGCACCAGCAGCGCCACCACCGACATGCCTTCGGCGCTCAGCGCCACCACCGCCCCGGCCAGCGTGGTCTGGCTGCGCAGGCCCTGGAGTTCGATCTCGACGATGGGAAACAGGTTCGCGATGGCGAACATGATGAGGCAGGCCACCGTCAGCGGAAGGATGCGGCGCTCCTGCTGGCCCGGGTGCCGGTCGAGCTCGGTGCCGCAGCGCGGACAGTGCGCGACGTCGCGCGGACGCAGCGGCGTACGGCTGTAGACCGCATCGCAACCCGGGCAGACCACCGTGTCAGGCACTTCCTTCATGGGTGAGTACCCTAACTCATTCAGCCGCCGTGGCTTGTCGTCCTGAGGCGCAGAGTGCTGAAAACCGCTGCCACCGCGGCAAAACTTGCCGCCAGCACCAGCGCAACCACCGGGCCATGGCCGCCGTGGGGGCTCCAGACGCTGAAGACGCCCGCCAGCACCACGGCGCCCAGCGTTTGCCCGGTCAGCCGGGCCGTTCCCAGCATGCCGCTGGCTGCACCACTGCGGTGCGCCGGCGGCGAAGTCACGATGGTGTGGTTGTTCGGCGACTGGAACAGCCCGAAGCCCAGCCCGCACAGCGCCATGCGCCACGCGATGTCGGCATTGCCCGGATGTGCCGGCAGCGCCGCCAGCAGCGCCAGGCCGGCGGCCAGCAGGCCCAGCCCGATGCCGCCGAGCAGCCCATCGGGATAGCGGCCGATCAGCCGCCCCGCGATCGGCGCCATCACCACGATGGCCAGCGGCCAGGCCGTGATGAGCAGCCCCGCCTCGATATGGCTGCGGCCGTACACGTCCAGCAGCAGGAACGGCAGCGCGATGTAGGCCAGCATCTGCGCGCAGAACGCAGCGACCGAAGTACCCATCGACAGCGCGAAGACCGGAATGCGCAGCAGGTCGATGGGAAAAAGCGGCACAGCCAGCTTGCGCTGGCGCCGCAGGTAGACGAAGCCCACGACCAGGCCCGCCAGCAGGATGGCCCAAGCCGAAGCCTGCGAGCCGCTCGCACCCTGCGCCGACCCTTTGCGCACACCCAGCCGGTCCACACCCAGGAACACCAGCGAGAACATCAGCACGTTCAGCGCCACGTCGATGGGCGAGAAACGCAGCCCCGCCGCCGGCGCCACGCGATTGAACGGCAGCGCCTTCATGCCCAGCGCGAAGGTGACGATGCCCAGCGGCACGTTGATCGCGAAGAGCCACGGCCACGAGGCCACCGACAGGATCGCCGCGGCCACCGAAGGCCCGGCCACCGAGGACGTTGCGACCACCAGCGAATTGATGGCCATGCCCTTGCCCAGTTGCGAGGACGGATAGGTCAGCCGCACCAGCGCCGCGTTCACGCTCATGATGCCGGCCGCGCCCAGTCCCTGGAAGGCGCGCGCCGCGATCAGCGTGCCGAGCGAATTGGCGAATGTCGCGGCCAGCGACGACAGCGTGAACACCGCCATGCCCACCAGGTACACGCGCCGGTAGCCCACAAGGTCGCCCAGCGAGGCCAGCGGCAGCAGCATCACCAGCGTGGCGATCTGGTACGCATTGACCACCCAGATCGCCTGCGACGGGCTGGCCTGCAGCTCGCGCGCGATGCCAGGCAGCGCCAGGTTGACGATGGTGCCGTCGAGCACCGCCACGATCAGCCCGAGGATGATGACCAGCATCGCCCAGCCGCGCTCCGGCTGGGCCAGCCCGTCGATCGGCTTGCGGATCGTGCTGTTGCCGCCGCTGCCATCGTTGTTGTCTTCGGCCGCCGGGAGCCCGGCGCCTGCGCGTACCGTGTTCATCAGGCTTGCTGTGTCCTTCCTGTCTTTCCAGTCTTGGCCGTGGGCTCGGAGCGCACGCCGCCCAGCGTGAGCCAGGTCAGCACCAGCGCGATGAGCGCGCCACCGGCCATGCCGGCCACCATCGGCAGCGGCCTGCCATCGGTGAAGAAGCCCACCACCGCCATCGCCAGCGCACCGGTGAGCATCTGCAACGTGCCCAGCAGCGCCGAGGCCGTACCCGCGATGGCGCCGTGCATCTCGAGCGCCAGCACGCCGGTCGTCGGAATCACCAGCCCCATGAAGCCCGAGGCAATGAAGTACAGGACGATGAGCACCCAGATGTTGTCGCCGCCCATCGCGAAGTAGACGAACATCGCGACCATCGCCACGCCGCAGCACACCACGCCGAACTTGACGAGCTTGACCAGCCCGTAGCGCTCGCCGAGCGAACCGGTGAACTGCGAAGCCGCAATGAAGGCCGCAGCGTTCACGCCGAAGGCCACGCTGTAGAGCGCGGGCGACAGGCCGTAATGGTCGATCATCACGAACGACGAGTTCGCCAGATAGGTGAAGAAGCCCGCCATCGCGAAGCTGCCGATGAACACCAGTCCGAGGTAGTGCGTGTCGCGCAGCAGCAGCCAGTAGGCCGAGAGCGCGCTGCCGAGGCTGCTTTCGACGCGCTCCGAGGCCGGGCGCGTCTCGTCGAGCAGCTTGACCATCATCGCGAGGCCCGCGACGGCCGCGATGGTCACGGCCCAGAACACGCCACGCCAGCCGGCGAATGCGATCACGGCGCTACCCGCGAGCGGCGCGAGGATCGGCGACACGCTGAACACCAGCATCAGCAGCGACATCAGCCGCGCGGCATCGGTGCCCGTGTGCAGGTCGCGCACCACGGCGCGCGGAATCGCCATGCCGGCCGCGGCGCCCAGGCCCTGGATGAAGCGCAGCACGATCAGCGTCTGGATGTCGGTCGCCAGCGCACAGCCCACGCTGGCCAATGCGAACAGCACCAGACCCGCGTACAGCGGCGGCTTGCGGCCCACCATGTCGGAGACCGGCCCGTACAGCAACTGGCCCGCGCCGAGCGAGAGGAAGAAGGCCGTGAGGCTCATCTGCACCGCGCCGATGTCGGCATGCAGGCTCTGTCCGATGGCGGGCAGCGCCGGCAGGTACATGTCGATGGCGAATGGCCCGATGGCCGAGAGCAGGCCCAGCAGCAGGGCCATCTTGAAGAAGGGAGAAGAACGCATTGCAGCGATTGTCGCGAAGCGCGGCAATCGCTGCAGGCGTGGGGTCTGCACCCTGCCCTTGCTAATTCCTGGCAAAGAATCGAGCCGGCGCGGGGCGTTGAAACTTCGAGAGGATGAGCTGTTTCTTCTTACTGCTTGCCGGCGGGCCAGAACACCAGCGCGCGCAACTCGATGCTGCGGCGCGGCGGCGCCTCCTGCGAACCGGTCGGGTCCTCGAAGGCCGTGTGCGCGGTGAAGCGCGCCACGCCGTCTTCGCGCGAGTCATGGATCTTCAGCAGCACGGCCTCGTCGGGCCGCAGCCTCGGGAACCAGTACCAGCGGTGCTCCGGGTTCCAGGTGAAGGAATAGATCTCGCCCACCTTGTCGGGATAGACCAGGTCGCTGGGTACGAGATCCTTGGGCGAAATGGAGCGTGCATCGCACAACGCGAGCGGCAGCCGCTCCACCGTGGCCAGCGGCCGCCACAGGTTGATGATCGCGAAGCGGTGCTTCAGGCGCTCCTCGGCCTCGTCGGGCGGCAGGTGGTCGCGCACGCGGCGCGGCGCGGAGACGGCGGTCTGGTCGTTGTGCACGCGCCGCACCGGCTCGCGCAGCTCGGCCGTGCGGCGCGATCCCTGTGCGCTGTCGCGCAGCGTATGGTCGAACACCACGATCTTCTCGGCGCCCGTCACGTCGCGCAGCAGTGCCTCGGATTCGCGGTAGTAGATGTCGCGGATCGTGGCGTCATGCGAGAAATCGGCGAGCACGCTGCGATGCGATATCTGCGTGAAGCCGCTGCGGTCGAGCGTCAGCTCGTTCAACGCCACCAGCGGACGCCCGTCGCGGATGGTCACGCGGCGCGGCTCCAGTTCACCGGTGACCCACGGCGTGCCCGGCGGCGGCTCGAAGGTGTAGCTCACGGGCCTGCCCTGGCCCGCCTTCAGGTAATTGAGTTCGGCCTCCACCGACGGCAGGGTTGCGGCCAGCATCTGTCCATTGGACCCAACGCTCATGCGATGTGACTCCTCAAAACGGTTCCTCGGGTGACAGCGACGAATGAGCACGAAGGCTATACCTGCCCCCCGGCGCGCGGAACGATGCAAAAGGGATAACCATATTCGGCGGCAGGTCGGTGCTCCGTGCAACTTGACGCCATGCCCGGCTTCACTGCATGCGCCGCGACCGCTACGCTATCGCCTTCCCGGACCGTTCATAACAACTCACAGCAACCGTCATCCAGGAGAAGATCGCCCATGGCCCTCGCCCGCACGATCCGTGCCGACCTCTTGCGCGTGTTCGTTCTCACGCTTGTCTCGCTCTTCGCCATTCCGGCGGCGACGCTCGCCTTCACCGAATACGCGCTGCGTTCGCAGGACACGGAGTTCCTGCAGGCGATGGAAAAGCGCATCGCCAACGATGCCCGGCTCTCGTCCGCCGACAAGGCCGAAGCCACCGCGTTCTACCGCAGCCACCAGCTCTCCAAGGCCTGCGACGCCACCGCGCCGGAAGACAGGAACTTTCACGACAAGGTGTGCAGCCCCTACTCGATGCAGTGGCAGTTCCACTGGGCAGACCGCGCCGCCATCTGGACCATCGTGCTCGGTGCCGCGCTGCTCGCGGCGGCGTTGGTGCTTGGCGCGCTGGCCTTCGCCAACCGGGGCCTGCGCTATGCCAGCTTCGTCGCGGGCTGGCGGCTCATGACGGTGTCGAGCGCAGTCGAGGTCGTGCTGCAGAGTGCGATGCTGGTGTGGCTGTCGTTCTGGCTCACGGCGTATTTCTGGCACAGCTACTACATCAAGCTGATCGCGATCGCCGGCATCGCGGCCGGGGCGGCGGTGTTCTACGCGATCTACACGCTGTTCAAGAAGCTGCCCTCGGGCAACGAGATCGAAGGCGAGCTGGTCACCCAGGCCGATGCCCCGCGGCTGTGGGAGCGCATCCGCCAGCTCGCGGCCCGCGTGAAGACCGCGCCGCCCGATCAGATCGTGGCCGGCATCGACACCAACTTCTTCGTGACCGAGGCACCGTGCGAGGTCAGGGGCCGCACCCTGCAGGGACGCACGCTGTTCGTGAGCCTGCCGCTGCTGCGCGTGCTCGACCAGACCGAAGCCGACGCGGTGCTCGCCCACGAACTGGCCCACCTGGGCGGCGGCGACACCCGCAGCAGCGCGGCGCTCGGCCCCAAGCTGCTGCAGTTCGACCAATACACGTGGAAGATGCGCGGCGGCGGCCTCACCATCGTGGCGCACTACCTGCTGCGCCTGTACCGCATGATCTTCGCCTTCGCCCTGGCACGCGACAGCCGCGAGCGCGAATACAAGGCCGACCGCGTGGCAGCCGGGCTCACGGCGCCGCATGCCATCGTGCAGTCGCTCATCAAGATCTCGGCCTACGCGAGCTACCGCAACGACGTGGAGCAGAAGCTGTTCGAGCAGAACCGCGAGCATGACGGCGCACTGGGCATCGCCCGCTTCGTCGCCGACGGCCTGCCGCCCTACGCCAGCTCCGAGGCCTTCATCGAGGCGATGAAGACCGCCGGCGTGCCGCACCCCTTCGACAGCCACCCGCCGCTGCTGGAGCGCATGCGCAACGTCGGCCACCACGTGCCCGAGAGCGCCTATGGCGCCATCGTCGCAACCGCGCCGCAGGCATCGTGGGCCGACGACATCGAGACCGCCGAGGCCATCGAGCAACGCCTGTGGAGCGACTACGAACAGCGCTTCGTGCAGAACCACGAGCTGAGCCTGGCCTACCGCTACGAACCCGCCACCGAGGAAGAACGCGCGGTGGTGCTGCGCCACTTTCCTCCGGTCGGCTTCGCGCTGAAGAACGGCGAGCGCATCGACATCAGCTACGAAGGCATGCACCCGAGCGCCGACGGAAGTTCGACGATCTCGTGGGACGAGGTGAAGAGCCTGGCCTACAAGGACAGCAGCTTCGGCGACACCCTCATCGTCACCCACTTCGACAAGGGCATGCTGGGCGCGCGCACCACCAAGTTGAAGCTCGCGGGCCTCGGCAAGCAGAAGGAGAACTTCAAGGGCGCCGTCGGCCACTACTGGCGGCGCCACCAGATCATGAGGGCACAGCAGCAACAACAGTCATGACAAGTGGTTCCTGCCGATCCCGCTGGCCTGCATCTTCATCGGCCTCGTGCTGGCCGCCCAGACTTCCGCGCCCGTGCCGAAGATGGCCACCGTGACGCTGCCCACCGCCATCCTGAGCGGCACCACGGCCGCCGCGGGCATCGCATGGATCAATTCCATCGGCAGCCTGGGCGGCTACATCGGCCCGACCATCTTCGGCGCGCTGAAGGACGGGATGGGCAACGACATCTACGCCGCGATCTTCCTGGCGATGCTGTCGGCAGTGGCATGCGGGCTGGTGCTGATCATCTGGCACGACGCACGCACCGAGCAGGCAGCACCCGGGCGAGCCTGATCCGGAGTTGACCGGATGGCATTCCAGGTACTGCGATCAGTGCGGTTTTTCACGCCAAACCCGTTATCAACTGTCATCTGAATGTTTACACGGACGTTTTACAAGAGCGCTCGTTGAACGACGCAATTCCTCGATTGATGTCACTGCCAAGGAAGAACGCCATGAAGACCAAGCATTTCATCCTCTCCAGCATCCTCGCGTTCGCCGGCCTCGCCATGCTGGCACCGAGCATCGCTTCCGCCGCGCCGGCCCACCACCCCAAGAAGCACAAGGTGTGCAAGTGGGACGCGCGTCATCACCACCGCGTTTGCCACTGGGTGCGTTGATCCTGCCGGTGCAAACCGAATGAAAAAGCCCGCTGATGCGGGCTTTTTCATGGGCGGCCGGAATGGGCCATGCGATCAGTACAGCGTCGCCTGCTGGCGCGCCGGCAACTCGCGGTCGTAGGTTTCCCCATCGAAGGCTGCTTCGGTCAGCGCCGAAAGAATGGCGCCGGGCGTCGGCACCTCACGCTTCGCATCCGCCTGCAACGGCGCCCACAGCTTCGAGCGCTGGATGGCCCTCGCGCACTGGAAGAACACCGTCTCCACCGTGATGCGGATCACGCATTGCGGCGGCTTGCCGTCCATCGCGAAGCGCTCCAGCAACGCCGGCTCGACCGTGATCTGCGCCCTGCCGTTCACCCGCAGCGTCTCGCCCACGCCGGGAATCAAAAACAGCAGCGCCACGCGCGGATCGGCCACGATGTTGCGCAGGCTGTCGATGCGGTTGTTGCCTCGGCGCTCGGGCATGAGCAGCGTCTTCTCGTCCTGCACTGCGACGAAGCCCGGCGGGTCGCCGCGCGGCGAAGCGTCCAGCCCGCCGGGGCCGAGGGTCGCGAGCACCGCAAATGGCGATGCGGCGATCAGCGCCTGGTAGGCCGGGTGCAGGTACGGCACCTCCTTTTTCAGCGAAGCCTCGCCGGGCTGGCCGAACAGGGCCTCGAGCTGGGCGACGGTTTCAATGGCGTGGGAGGTCGTCATGTGCTTCCTTGCTGGATGTTGATGGATTGTGGCGATGCGCCCCAGCCGCAGGCCAGCGCCGTGAGCGCAAGCAGCAAGGCGGCTGCGCCGTAGATCCACGATGGCGACGCAACCGGCAGCAGCAGGCCCGCGATCAACGGCCCGGTGCCCGCGCCGATGTCTCGCCACACCGAACGCGCGGCCAGTGCCTGCACGCGCTCAGGGCCCGGCGTGCGGCGCGCCACGATGGGCGGCAGCAAGGGCAGCTGCAAGGCACGCAGCACCACGATCAGCGCCGCGCAGCTCCAGAGCCAGCCGAGGCCGAAACCCACGAGCGCGATGGCGGTGACGAGCGACAGGCTCACCAGCAGGCGCTCGGCGCCGAAACGTTCGGCCATGTGCCCGCCGACCGGGCTCAGCAGGATTTCCGCGAGGTAGCGCAGCGCCATCAGCACGCCGGCCACGATCACTGCGCCACCCGGCAGCAGGTCCTTGCCGAGATACGAGAGGCCGACGATGAAGAGCCCGTCGAGCGCCAACCCTTCCATGAACGACCAGCCGTCGAGGCTGTTGGGCCGCTTGAAGCGCTTGCCCGGTTTGGCCACGGGATGCGGCGCCGCCGGCAACCGCCGCGTGACGAACCATGCAAGCAGCGAGAACACCGCGAGGATGCCGAAGATCGTGCGCGGCCCTGTCCAGTGCGCCAGCAGCGCACCGAGCGGCAGCGCCAGTACCGGGCCCATCGCGATGAAGGCACGCGAACGCCCGTTGCGCCGAGCCGCGCCCACCGGGTCGGCCGTGGCCAGTGCCTGGGTCGACAGGTTCAGCGCCGCGAAGCACAGGCCCCACATCAGCCGCAGCGGCAGCAGCGCCCAGAAGCCGGAGAGCGCGGCGTAGCCCAGTCCGCACACTGCCGCCGCCACGACGGCGATGGTGCAGGTCAGCCGGTCGCCGTTGCGGGCGTAGAAACGGGCGACGAAGCCATAGCCCGCGATGCGCACCAGCCGGTTGGCCGCGAGCAGCATGCCGGCCTCGGCGAGCGTCACGCCGAACTGGCTGGCGTACATCGGCAGCAGCAGGTAGAGCACCACGTCGGCCGGCAGCGAAAGGCCGAGCGCCATCGCCGCGTGGCGGGAATTCTGGTCGGTGAAGGTGGGGTTGGGAGCAGGTGAGGTGCGTGACATCGAGCCCTGATGGTGCGCCGCCGCATACCGCGCCGACAAACGACATTAACGCCAGCCATGCGTGAGAAAATTGCACGCATGCCGCTTCGAGAGCCTCCCCTCAACGCCGTGCGCGCCTTCGCTGCCGCCGCGCGCCATCTCAGCTTCACGCGCGCGGCGCTCGAACTGCACGTCACGCACAGCGCGGTGAGCCGGCAGATCAAGAGCCTTGAAGAATTCCTCGGTGTCGCGCTGTTCGAGCGGCGCATCCGCCAGGTTGCGCTGACCGCGGAGGGGCAGCAGTTCTTCGCCGAGGTGCAGCCCGCGCTCGCGCAGATCGGCGCGGCGGCGCGCTCGCTGCAGTCGCAGGGGCCGGCGCGCGCGGTGCGGATCAACGTGCGGCCCTCCTTTGCCGTGCGCTGGCTCATTCCGCGCCTGCCGTCCTTCGTCGAGCGCTTCCCCGACATCGAGCCGCAGGTCGTCACCAGCACCGTCATGCCCGAAGAGGCCATCGGCAGCTTCGACATCGCGGTGCGCCGGAGCCTCGAGGGCTGGCCTGCCTCGATGGAGGTGCAGCCCTTTCTCGAAGACGAGGTGCTGGTGGTCGGCGCACCCGCGCTGTTCAGCGGCCATCCGCTGCCCGACCTGCGCGCCCTCTCCTCGCACGTGCTGCTGTCGGCCCGGACACGCAAGGACGACTGGGACGCATGGAAGAAACAGGTCGGCGCGCCCCGCACCCGGCCCGCTGGCAGGCTGCAGTTCGACCATCTTCACTTCGTGCTGCAGGCGGCGGTCGACGGGCTGGGCATTGCGCTGGCGCCGACCTCGCTGGTGTCGCACGACCTGGCCTCGGGCCGCCTGCAGTCGCCGCTGCCAGCGCTGCGCATGACGCTGGATCGCTACTACTACGGCCTGGCGCCCGATGCCGCGCCGGAGACCGCATACGTGGCCGAGTGGTTCGAGGAGATGCAGGCACAGGGGGCCTAGCCGGGGCAATGCGCAGAGCCTTGCTCGCGTGTCCGGAAACGGCCGGCCGCGCGAGCCCGCCGCCGGCACGATCAAGGCATGCCTCACACACCCCTTCCCCGCTCCTTCCAGAACCTCGCGTGGTCCAACCTCGCAGCGCAGTCCGCCGAACAGCTGAGCCTTGCGGCCGTACCGCTGGTTGCCGTGCTGGCGCTCGGCGCCGGGCCGGGCGAGATCGGCTTTCTCGCCGCCGTCCAGACATTGCCCTTCCTGTTGATCTCGATGCCCATGGGCCTGCTCGCGGATCGCATGTCGCGACGGCGGCTGATGGTCTGGTCCGAGGGACTGCGGGCGATCTCGCTGCTCGTGCTGCTGGCGATGGTGTTCGTGTCGAAGCTCAGCATCGGCTGGCTGGCCGTGCTCGGTTTCCTGGGCGCGGTCGGCACCGTGGGTTTCAGCGTCGCGGCGCCCGCATTGGTGCCGGCGCTTGTACCTCGGGAAGCGCTGGCCGCGGCCAACGGGCGGCTCGAGCTGGCGCGCAGCGCGGCGTTCACCGCCGGTCCCGCGCTGGCGGGCGCGCTGGTGGCATGGGCCGGCGCGTCGGCGGCGTTCGTGCTGGCAGCCGTGCTGTCGGTCTCGGCCGTGGGCCTGCTGTTGCGATTGACCGAGGCGCCGCGCACACCCGTGCCCGGGCGACATCCGTTGCTCGAAGTGCGCGACGGCGCGCGCTTCGTCTGGCAGCACGAGATGCTGCGGCCGATGCTGATGACCGGTGCGGTCTTCAACATCTCGTGGTTCGTGCTGCAGGCCGGGTACGTGCCCTACGCGGTGCGAGTGCTCGGCCTCGGCGCGCAGGCGGTCGGTTTCACGCTGGCGATGTACGGCGCGGGCATGGTCGTCGGCGCGCTGCTCACACCGCGCGTGGTTGCGCGCCTGCCGTTCGGCCGCGCGATACAGGTGGGGCCCTCGGTCGCCGTCCTGGCCGCGGCAGCGATGGCGGGCACGCTCGTCGTGCCGACGGCCACGCTGGCGGCGCTCTCGTTCTTCCTGTTCGGCGCGGGGCCGATGGTCTGGGTCATCACCTCGACCACGCTGCGCCAAAGCGTGACGGCGGCAACGATGCTGGGCCGGGTGTCGGCTGTGTTCCTAACGATCAACGCGGGCGCACGGCCCATCGGCGCAGCGCTGGGCGGCGTCGTCGGTGCGGCATGGGGTGAACCGGCCTGCCTGCTGCTGGCGCTCGCGGGATTCGCGCTGCAGGCGGCGATCATCTTCGCCTCGCGCATCGCGACGCTGCACCGGCTGCCGGTGCCCGCAGTCTAGAAAAGCGAAGCCATCCCGTTCGGCCGCGCATCCTCGATGTCGAGCATGCGCAGCTTGGTCAGCGCACCGCCGCCTGCCGAGAAGCCACCCGGCTTGTTGCCCGCGGCAAGCACACGGTGGCATGGCACCACGGGCGCGAACGGGTTGTGGCCCATCGCCTGGCCCACGGCGCGCGACAGGCCCTTGTCGCCCAGCTCCTCGGCGATCTCGCCGTAGGTGCGGGTCTGCCCCGGCGGAATGCGCCGCGCGATCGCGTAGATGCGCTGGTGGAACTCCGACACGCCGCTCATATCGAGCTCGATATGGCTCAGGTCGTCGTGCACGCCACGCAGCAGGCCCTGGATGGCATCGATGGCGCGCTGCGCCATTTCGTCCGGCGGGCCTTCGTGCAGGTCCGGAAAGCGTTGCCGCATGCGCGCCCGCGTGGCCGGCTCGCCGTTGTCTGCGGGCAGCTGCACGCCGACCAGTCCGTGCGGTCCCCATGCCAGGGCGCACATGCCGATGGATGTTTCGAACAAGGCAAAGCCGCTCATCACGATGTCTCCCGTTGCAGCGAATGCTGGCGCGACGCCAGCACCGCGCCGAGCCAGAGGGCCGTTGCCGAAGCCACGAGCCCGCGCGCCAGTCCGCCGGGGCCGTCCGAGATCCAGCCCGTGACCGTCGGCCCGACGATCTGCCCCAGCGCGAAGATGATGGTGAACGCGCTGATGCCCTGGGCCCAGCGCGATGGCGGCAGGTTGTGGCGCACCAGCGCGGTGGTCGAGGCCACCACCGACAGGAACACGCCGCCGAACAGCACGCCTGAAATCAGCGCCACCGGCGCGGACGAACTCAGCACCGGCAGCAGCGTGGCCACGCCGAGCAGTCCGTTGAGCAGCGCCTGCGGCTGTCCGCCGTGGTAGCGGTCGAGCAGCCCCGCCCACAGCCGCGAGGACGCCACGCAGGCAATACCCAGCAAGGCATAGAACAGCGTGACGAAGCCGGCGCTGGCGCCTTGCTCGCGCAGCAGCGCGATCACGAAAGTCATGTAGCCGATGTAGCCCATGCCGAACAGGGCATAGCCGGCAAGCGCCCAGCCGAAGCGATGCAGCGCGACAGGTGGCTCTGCTCCCACGGAAGCGGTTGGTGCCGCCTGTGTCGCGTGAGCCGGCATCGCACGGCCGGCCCATGCCAGCAGGCAGGTGGCCGCCGCGCTCGCGAGAGCCAGGGCCCACCATGCCCAGGTCCAGCCGTGGGGTGCGCCCGCCGCCGCGCGAAGCGCCTGCGGCACGAGCAGCGCCGACAGCAGGATGCCGAAGCCGGTGCCGCCGTAGTAGATGCCGAGCAGCAGGCCGCCGCGCGTGGAGCCCGCTTCGCCCAGCCGCGCCGCGAGCAACCCGCCCGCGACGAACACCCAGGCGCTCGCCACGCCGGCCAGCAGGCGCTGCAGCAGCAAGGCCGATGCGTCCGTCACGAAGCCGCTGCCTGCCATGAACACGCTGGCCAGCACCGCGCCGAACACCAGCAGCCGGGTCGCGCCGAAGCGCCGCATCAGTGCCGGCGTGACCAGCGCGCCAACCAGATAGCCGACCGCGTTCGCCGTGTTCATGCCGCCTGCCAGCGCATAGCTCCAGCCCAGGTCGGCGCGCATCGGCGGCAGCAGCAGCGCGTATGCGAAGCGTGTGATGCCCAGCGACACCGCCGCCCCCATCGAAAGCGCGAAGGCAAGCCGCAGCGTGGGCTGGGCAGAGATGGGGGATGGAGAAGCGAGCGTCGTCGGCATTGCTGTGGCGGGCGGCAGGCGGGCCTATTCTGCGGCAGGTGCCGCCGGCCTGCAGGCGCCCGCCGCTCAACCCGCCTCGGGGACCGGGTCTGTATGCAGCAGGTGCCGCTCCAGCAGCACCGCCACGTGCATCGCCTCGCGCTGCGCGCCGTCGCCGATCTGGTGGCGGCAGCTGGTGCCGTCGGCCACCACGATGGCGCCGGGCTTCGCGCGGATGGCTGGCAGCAGGCTGGCCTCGGCCATCTTCATCGACACCTCGAAATGGCTGGCCTCGTAGCCGAAGCTGCCCGCCATGCCGCAGCACGAGCTTTCGATGAGCTCGGGCTGCGCGCCGGGAATGAGCTTGAGCACCTCCATCACCGGGCTGACCGCGCCGAAGGCCTTCTGGTGGCAATGGCCGTGCAGCAGGATCGGGGCTTCGGCCGGCTTCAGCGCCAGCTCGAAGCGCCCCTGCCTGATTTCGCGTGCGATGAACTCCTCGAACAGCAGCGCGTGCCTGGCCACCAGCTCGGCCTTCTCGCCGAAGCCCATCACCAGCGTCTCGTCGCGCAGCGTGAGCAGGCACGAAGGCTCCAGCCCGACGATGGGCACGCCGGCCCGCGCCAGCGGCACGAGCGCGTCGATCAGCGCCTCGGCCTTCTTCTTCGCCTCGTCGACCATGCCGCTGGCCAGGAATGTGCGGCCGCAGCAGTGGTGCCCGCCAGTCTTCTCGACCGTGTGCAGCACATAGCCCGCGGCCTGCAGCACGCGCGCGGCGGCGAATGCGTTCTCGCTCTCGAAGGTGCCGTTGAATGTGTCGACGAACAGCACCGCCGCCTTGCCGCCGCGCCGTGCGATCGACAACGCCACGTCGCGTTCGACGAACAGGCCGGGCTCGTTGGCCTTGCCGCGCCAGAAGGTGTCGCTGCGCCATTCGGGCAGCGAGCGCTTTGCCGAAAAGCCCAGCAGCTTCTCGCCCAGCCATGCGGCGCCGGGCACGTTGTTGCGCAGGTTCAGCAGCCAGGGGAAGCGGCTGGCCTTGTGGGCGTAGTCGGGCAGGTTCGCCACGAGCCTGTCCTTCAGCGTGTGGCCGTGGCGCTTCTTGTAGTGGTCGAGGAACTCGACCTTGATCTTCGCCATGTCCACGCCCGTCGGGCAGTCGCGCTTGCAGCCTTTGCAGCCCACGCACAGGTCCATGGTCTCGTGCATGGCCTCGCTGGTGAAGGCGTCGGGGCCGAGCTGCCCCGAGAGCGCCAGGCGCAATGTGTTGGCACGGCCGCGCGTGAGGTGCTGCTCGTCGCGCGTCACGCGGTAGCTGGGGCACATGGTGCCGGCGTCGAACTTGCGGCAGTGGCCGTTGTTGTTGCACATCTCCACGGCCTTGGCGAGGCCGCCGGTGCTGTCGCCGCCGGTGCCGGGCGCGGTCGTCACCTCGGTCACGGGGTCGGCGTTGACGTTCCAGCCCGACCAGTCGAGCACGGGCTTGAGCTCGATGCGGCGATACGGCTTCGGCGCGGGGGGTGGCGCAAAGCGGAACAGCGCGCCGTCGTCCATGCGCGGCGGGTCGATGATCTTGCCGGGGTTGAACAGGCCGATGGGATCGAGCTTGCGCTTGATCGCGCGGAAGGCCTCGTTGATGGCCGGTCCGAACTGCCATTCGATCCACTCGCCGCGGCACAGGCCGTCGCCGTGCTCGCCGCTGAATGCGCCCTTGTACTTGCGCACCAGCTCGCTCGCCTCTTCCGCGATGGCGCGCATCTTCGCGGCACCGTCCACTCGCATGTCGAGAATCGGACGTACGTGCAGCGTGCCGACCGAGGCATGCGCGTACCAGGTGCCGCGGCTGCCGTGCTTCGCGAACACCTCGGTCAGCGCGTCGGTGTACTCGGCCAGGTGCTCGAGCGGAACGGCGCAGTCCTCGATGAAGCTCACCGGCTTGCCGTCGCCCTTGAGGCTCATCATGATGTTGAGGCCGGCCTTGCGCACTTCCCACAGGTTCTTCTGCCGCGCGTCGTCGGGCATCTCGACCACGCTGCCGGGCAGGCCGAGATCGCCCATCAGTTCGACCAGCTGCTTGAGCTGCGGCAGCAGCGAAGCCTTGTCGGCACCCGAGAACTCCACCAGCAGGATTGCGGCCGGCTTGCCGATCAGCGCGGTCTCGACGGTCGGCTTGAAGGCCGGATTGGCCAGGCTCAGCTCAATCATCGTGCGGTCGACCAGCTCCACCGCCGTGGGCCCGAGCTTCACGATGTGCTGCGCCGAATCCATGGCCGCATGGAAGGTCGGGAAGTTGACGATGCCCAGCACCTTCGCGCGCGGCAGCGGCGCGAGCTTGAGCTTCAGGCTCTTCGTGTAGGCCAGCGTGCCTTCGGAGCCGATCAGCAGGTGCGCGAGGTTCACGCTGCCGTCGGCCGTGTAAGGACGCTCGCTCTGGTTGTCGAAGATGTCGAGGTTGTAGCCCGCCACCCGGCGCATGACCTTCGGCCAGTTCTCGGCCATCGCCTCGCGGTGCTGCCGCGCGAGGCTGCGCACGAACTGCGCGATGCCGGCCGCTCGCACTCCAAGCGTGCCGACAGTGCCGAACTCGACGAGTTCGCCGTTCGAGAGCCAGGCGCTCGCGCCCAGCACGTTGTGCACCATGTTCCCGTAGGCGATGGAGCGCGAGCCGCAGGAGTTGTTGCCCGCCATGCCGCCCAGCGTGGCCTGCGCACTGGTCGAGACGTCCACCGGATACCAGAGGCCATGCGGCTTGAGCTGCGCATTGAGGTGGTCGAGCACGAGGCCGGGCTCGACCGTGGCCGTGCCCTCTTCCACGTTCACGTCGAGCACGCGGCGAAAGTGCTTGCTGTTGTCGATGACCAGCGCCGCGCCGGTCGTCTGCCCGCACTGGCTGGTGCCGCCGCCGCGCGCGAGCACCGGCACCTTCAGGTCGCGGGCGACGTCGATGGCGGTCGCAATGTCGCGCTCGTTCGTCGGCACGAAGGCGCCGACTGGCGTGATCTGGTAGATCGACGCGTCGGTGGCGTAGCGCCCGCGCGAACCGTCGTCGAACAGCACCTCGCCCTGCGTGTCGGCGCGCAGGCGGCGCGCGAGCAGCTCGCAGGTGTCGTTGGGCGGAAGAACGGTTCCGGCTGGCTGCATGTGGCTGGCGGGATCGATGCGCATGGTGTTTTCTTGGGTGATGCCCGGCTCGGGTCAGCTCGACTTGGCCGATGGATAGATTTCGCCGGCGCGCAGCAGCTCCAGCACGGTGTCCCGCTTGCGCAGCACGTGCGACACGAGCACCTTGCGCATGGCTTCTGCGTCGCGCCGGGCCAGCGCGTCGATCATCTGCTCGTGCTCCTCGACGGCGTGCTTCCACTTCGCCTCGTTCTGGTTAGTGCGGAATCGCAGCGACTGCACGCGCGCGTTGATGGAACGGTAGGTGTTCGACAGCACCGGGTTCGCCGCTGCGTCGTTGATGGCCGTGTGGATGCGCGCGTTGAGCCTGTAGTAGCCCGACAGATCGCGCCGCGAGAAGCAGGCAAGCATCTCGTAGTGCAGCGCGCGCACCTCGGCGAGTTCCTCGTCGGTGATGCGCCTGGCGGCGAGCTCGCCCGACATGCCTTCGAGCATCGCCAGCACCTCGAAGGTGTTGAGCACGTCGGCCTCGGTGAGCTTGACCGCCACCGCGCCCCGGTTGGGCAGCAGGTCGACCAGCCCCTCGGCCGCAAGCAGCTTGATGGCTTCGCGCAACGGCGTGCGCGACACGTTCAGCTGCAGGCACAGCTCGCGTTCGTTGAGCTTGGCACCAGGCGCGATGAGCCCTTCGACCAGCATGGTGCGCAGGCGCGCCGCCACCTGGTCGTGCAAGGCGAGCCTGGAGATTTCGATGATTTCAGCTGTCATGATTTTTCCCTTGAATGCATTTTGAATGCAAAAAAGATGACCCACAAGCCAGAGATATAAGGGTAAACCATCAAACAAAAATGCATTTTGAATGCAAAACTGAATGCGAAAGGAGAGTTCATGCTGCAACTCGACATCCACCCCACCGGCCGCCACTTCCTCCAGATTCCCGGTCCCAGCCCGGTGCCCGACCGCATCCTGCGGGCGATGAGCCTGCCCACCATCGACCATCGCGGGCCCGAGTTCGGCACGCTGGGCCTGAAGGTGCTGGGCGGCATCCGGCAGATCTTCAAGACGAAGCACCCGGTCGCGATCTATCCCGCTTCGGGCACCGGCGCCTGGGAAGCCGCGCTTGCCAACACGTTGAGCCCCGGCGACCACGTGCTCATGTACGAGACCGGCCACTTCGCCTCGCTGTGGCAGAAGATGGCCACGCGCCTGGGCCTCTCGACCGAGTTCCTTGCGTGGCAAGGCGCGGATGCGCAGTTGCCGAATGCGCCGAGCTGGCGCCGCGGCGTGCAGGCCGACCTCATCGAGGCCCGCCTGCGCAAGGACACCGAGAAGAAGATCAAGGCCGTGTGCGTGGTGCACAACGAGACCTCCACGGGCGTCACCTCCGACATCGCCTCGGTGCGCAAGGCCATCGACGCGGCGGGCCACCCCGCCCTGCTGATGGTCGACAGCATCTCGGGCCTGGCCAGCGCCGACTACCGCCATGACGAATGGGGCGTGGACGTGTGCGTCAGCGGCTCGCAGAAGGGCCTGATGCTGCCGCCGGGCATCAGCTTCAACGCGCTCTCGCCGCGCGCGCTCGAAGTCTCGAAGACCGCGAAGCTGCCCAAGGCCTTCTGGGCCTGGGACGAGATCGTCGAGATGAACAAGGACGGCTACTGGCCCTACACGCCCAACACCAACCTGCTCTACGGCCTCTCGGAGTCGCTGGACATGATCCTCGGCGAGGGGCTGGACAACGCGTTCGCGCGCCACCAGCGCTGGGCCGCCGGCGTGCGCGCTGCGGTCAACGCCTGGGGCCTGCCGGTCCAGTGCGCCGACCCGGCCGTCTACTCGCCCGTGCTCACCGGCGTGATCACGCCCGAGGGCGTCGATGCCGACGCGCTGCGCAGGCTCATTCACCAGCGCTTCGACCTTTCGCTGGGCACCGGCCTGGGCAAGCTCAAGGGCCGCATGTTCCGCATGGGCCACCTGGGCGACAGCAACGACCTGACGCTGGTGGCCATGGTCGCCGGCGTCGAGATGGGCATGAAGCTCGCGGGCATCAGGCTCGCCGGCAGCGGCGTGCAGGCCGCGATGGACCATTTCTCGAGCCACACGGCACCGGCCGCGCTGCAGAAAGCCGCGTAGGCACGCAGCGCCACCGGCGCTGCACAGGTATATGGCGCGGATGGCGCGCATCGGATTCCCACCCACGACGGAGACAAGGAAGATGCAGAGACGTTCGTTGATCCAGGCCGCGGGCGCCGCGGCCGCCACGCTGGGCGTGCCCCGGCTCTTCGCGCAGGAATGGCCCACGGGGCCGGTGCGCATCGTGGTCGGCTTTCCGCCCGGCGGCGGTACCGACGCGCTGGCCCGCGTGGTCGCGCAGAAGCTCACCACCATGTGGGGCCAGCAGGTGATCGTCGACAACAAGGGCGGCGTGGCCGGCGTGCTCGCGGCCGACTACGTGGCCCAGCAGCCCAGCGACGGCAGCACGCTGCTGATGGCACACATCAACAGCCATGCGCTCGCTCCCAGCCTGCAGCCCAAGCTGCGCTACAACGTGGAGCGCGACTTCGTGCCGATCGTGCTGGTGGGCGTCACGCCCAACCTGCTGATCGCCAATCCGGGCCAGAAGGCGCTGAGCGTGAAGGACATCGTGAGCGCCTGCAAGGCCGCGCCCGGCACCATCAGCTTCGGCTCGGCTGGCGCGGGCTCGGCGCAGCACCTCGCGCTGGAGATGTTCAAGCTGCAAGGCGGCGTCGATGCGCTGCACGTGCCCTACAAGGGCAGCGGCCCGCTGCTGGCCGACCTGATGGGCGGGCAGATCCAGTACAGCTTCGAGACCATGACGGCAGCCACGCCGCACGTGAAGAACGGCCGCGTGATCGCCGTGGCGCAGACGCGCACCAAGCGCGCGAAAGGCCATCCGAACGTGCCGACCATGCAGGAACAAGGCTTCCAGGGCTTCGAGGCGACCACGTGGTACGGGCTCGCCGGGCCGGGCAAGCTGCCGGCATCCATCGCGCAGAAGGTGAATCGCGACGTGAACACTGTGCTCGCCATGCCCGATGTGCAGGAGCGGCTGGACACCTACGGCGCGGAAGACGGCGGCGGCTCGCAGGACAAGTTCAAGCAGTTCATCAGCACCGAGATCGCGAAGTGGGCGAAGGTGGTGAAGGACGGCAACGTGCACGTCGAGACCTGAAGAGCCTGTCTCACCCCCAGGCTTCGCGCACTTCGTGTCGCTACGCCTTCCCCCTTCCGGGGGCAACACCCGAGGCCCGGCAAAGCCGGTTCATCGGTGTTCCCGGAAGGATCGCCATCACCAGCCAGGTTTTTGCTGAGAAGATCGGGAAGATGACTCCATCCCAGACCGCCCTCACCGATGCACTCGTGGCCGCGCGCCGCGGCAACCGCACCCTCGACGCCACGCCGTGGCTCGACACGCTCGAATCCGCAGCCCAGGCCTATGAAGTGCAGGACGCCGTCGCGGCCGCGCTCGGCTGGTTCGAAGGGCGTGCCGTGCCCGGCGCGTGGAAGTCGGGCGGCGGCTCGCGCAGCGCCACGCTCACGCATGCACCGCTGCCGCCTTCGGGCGTGCGGCAGAGCCCGGCGGACTTCGGCGACCTCGTCTTCCACACGCCCGGCATCGAAGCCGAGATCGCCCTGCGGCTCGGCCAGGACGTCACGCCTGCGCAGGCCGCGAAGCTGGACCACGACAACGCCGCCTCGCTCGTCGACGCGATGGCCGTATCGGTCGAGATCGTCGACTCACGCTGGCAAGACCTCGCATCCACGCCCGCCCTGCTCCGCCTCGCCGATTCGCAGGTTCACGGCGCGCTCGTGACCGGTGAGTGGAAGCCTTATGCCGCCATCGACTGGGCCTCGCAGCGCTGCGAAACGAAGATCGGCAATGCCGACACCGTGGTGCGTGAAGGCACCCATCCACTGGCTGACCCGGCGTGGCTGCTGCCGATCTGGCTGCGCCACATCACGCGCAGCGGCCATACGGCGCCGGCCGGCACGGTCGTCACCACCGGCTCCTGGGTAGGCGTGCTGCCCTGCAGGCGCGGCGATCAGGTGAGCGCCGAATTCCCGGGCATCGGCGCCGTTCGCTTGAGCGTGTAGCGCCCTCCGTCCACGCCCGAGCAGGCCACGAGAAAGTCGAGCACCGCCCGCACCCGCGCGGGCAGCGTGCCGGCCTTGCCGATGTACACCGCGTGGATCGGCTCCACCTCGGCCGGGTTGAACTCCTCCAGCAGCGGCACCAGCCGGCCCGCGTCGATGTCGTGCTGTATGTGATACAGCGACAGCCGCGCCACCCCCGCCCCCGCGATGGCCAGTTGGCGCAGCGTTTCGCCGTCGCCCGCTCGCACCGGCCCGGCCACCGGCAGCCATTGCATGCGGCCGTCCACGCGCAGCGGCCAGTCGGGCGTGTTGCGGCGGTAGCTCCAGCCGAGGCGGTTGTGCGCCTCCAGCTCCTGCGGCGTGCGCGGCGTGCCGTATTTCTCCAGATAAGCGGGCGCAGCAACGATGGACTGGCTGGTTTCGCCCAGCCGTCGCGCCACGAGATCGGACGCCGGCAGCTGGCCCCAGCGGATCGCGATGTCGGCGCGCTCGTCCATCAGGTCGACGATGCGGTCCGTGAGCGCGATGTCGAGTGTGATCTGGGGATGCATCTCCAGCAGCCGCGGCACCAGCGGCACCAGCTTGTGGTGACCGAAGGAAACGCTGGCGTTGATGCTCACGCGTCCGCGCGGCGCCGCGCCGGCTGCAGCGCAGCGCTCGGCCTCGTCCATGTCGGCCAGCACGCGCAGGCTGCGTTCGTAGAACTCCGTGCCCTCGGGCGTGAGCTGCAGCTTGCGCGTGGAACGGTGCACGAGCTGGATGCCCAGGCGCGATTCGAGCCGCGCCACCAGCTTGCTCACGGCCGAGGGCGTCATGCCCAGCAGGCGCGCGGCCGACGAAAAGCCGCCCGACTCGACCACCTGCACGAAGGCTTCCATCTCGCCGGAGCGGTTGACGTCGATGCGCGGCATGATTGCTCCTTCAATCTGTGAGTTCAACTCACAAGTCTCTGTACCGGCGGCATTCTAGTCATCGAAGGCTTTCGTCCGCACAGTACAGGGCATCATGCCAATCGCTTTACTCGCCCTCACCGCCGGTGCCTTCGGTATAGGCACCACCGAGTTCGTCATCATGGGCCTGCTGATGCAGGTCTCGACGGATCTTCACGTCTCCATCACGGCCGCCGGCCTGCTGATCTCGGGCTACGCGCTCGGGGTTGCGGTCGGCGCGCCCGTGCTCACCATCGCCACCCGGAAGCTGCCGCGCAAGACCGTGCTGCTCGCGCTGATGGCGATCTTCACGCTCGGCAACCTCGCCTGCGCCCTGGCGCCCAACTACGAGATGCTGATGGCCGCGCGCGTCATCACCTCGCTGGCGCACGGCACCTTCTTCGGCGTCGGCTCGGTGGTCGCCACGGGGCTGGTGGCGCCGGAGCGCCGTGCCTCCGCCATCGCGATCATGTTCACCGGCCTCACCGCCGCCACGCTGCTGGGCGTGCCGGCCGGAGCGTGGCTGGGCCTGCAGCTCGGCTGGCGCTCGACCTTCTGGGCCGTGACGCTGATCGGCGTGCTGGCCTTCGTGGTGCTCGCTGTGTTCGTTCCCCGCGTGAAGGACGAGGCCAAGGCCGCGCCGCTGCGCGAGGAACTGGCGGTGCTGGCGCGGCCGCAGGTGCTGCTCGGCCTGGCGATGACGGTGCTCGGCTTCGCCGGCGTGTTCGTCGTGTACACCTACATCCAGCCGCTGCTCACGCAGGTCACCGGCCTGTCGGAATCGGCCGTGTCGCCGATCCTGCTGGTGTTCGGTGGCGGCCTCGCGGTCGGCAACATCCTCGGTGGCAAGCTGGCCGACCGGGCACCGATGGCCGCCGTGTTCGGCACGCTGGTGGCGCTGGCCGTGGTGCTCGGCGCGATGCAGTTCACCATCGGCACGCCGTTCACCGCGGTGGTGTTCGTCGGCCTGCTCGGCGTGGCCTCGTTCGCCACCGTCGCGCCGATGCAGCTGCGGGTGCTGGAAAAGGCCTCGGGCGCGGGCCAGAACCTCGCGTCGAGCCTCAACATCGCAGCCTTCAACCTGGGCAACGCACTCGGCGCCTGGGTCGGCGGCGTGGTGATCGACCATGGCCCGGGGCTGCGCGCACTGGGCTGGGTGGCTGCGCTGCTCACGCTGGCGGGCCTCGCCATCGCGCTGTGGAGCCGCTCGCTCGACCGGCGCGAACCGCGCGGTTCGGTGGAAGATTGCGCCTCGGCTCAAGCCTGATCGATGCGCGGAGGCAGAATCGGCCGACCGACATGCCTCGCGCCATTCCCTTCCAGATCCGCCCCGCCATCGCCGCCGACGCTCCAGCGCTGGCGGCGCTGTCCATTCAGGTCTGGCTGGCGACCTACGCAACCGAAGGCGTGAGCGATCTGCTCGCGCGCTACGTGCTCGAGCAGTTCACGCCGGCCGCGTTCACCGCGTGGATGGAAGACGCCGACACCGCGCTGGTCGTCGCCGAGGCCGGCAGCCATCTGGTTGGCTACGCACGCCTGGGCTTCAATGCGCCTCAGCCTCTTTCGCCCGACATTGGCACCGAACTCTGCACGCTCTACGTGCAGGAGCCGTTCACCCGCTCGGGCGTGGGCTCCGCCCTGCTCGACAAGGCCTGCGCCACGATTGGCGAGCGAACAGGCAGCGATGCCATGTGGCTGACGGTCAACACCCAAAACCGGCGGGCCTGCGCCTTCTACGAGAAGCACGGCTTCGCCCGCAAGGGCACGACCTGGTTCGTCCTGGGCGAAGGCTGCCACGAGAACCTGGTGCTGGCTCGCCCCTGAGCGGCTCCCGCCCGGTGCGCCGGGTCAGTGCTCCAGCCGCCTGGGCGACGAATCGCTGCTCGACTCCACGGTCGGCATGAAGAACGCGAACCGGTCGCGCCCCGCCGCCTTCGCGTTGTAGAGCGCGACGTCCGCCCGGGCCAGCAGCTCGGCTGCGGTGGCAGACGAACCCGCCGCGCGGTGGAACGCGATGCCGATGCTGGTCGTGACATCCACGCGCTGGCCATCCACCACGAAAGGCGGCGTGTGGACGCGCTCCAGGATCTTTTCGGCGACGACGGCAGCGGCCTCCGGCGTGCCCAGCCCTTCCAGCACCAGCACGAACTCGTCGCCGGCCAGCCGGGCCACCATGTCGGTGCCGCGCACGCAGGCCTGCAGCCGCCGCGCGTATTCGGCCAGCACCGCGTCGCCCACGGCGTGGCCCATGGTGTCGTTGATGGCCTTGAAGTGGTCGATGTCGAGGAACATCAGCGCGATCGCGTGGCCGGTGAGCTGCCCGCGCAGCACCGCGTCGGGCAGGTATTCGTTGAACGCAAGCCGGTTGGGCAGGCCGGTGAGCGTGTCGAGCCGGGCCAGCTCGATGAGCTTGTGCTCCACCACCTTCAGCGCGGTGATGTCCAGCGCCAGAGAGAAGATGCCGTGCGTCAGGCCGTCGCCGCGAATGTCGGGCACGTAGATGACCTGCGTGATGCGGTCGAAACCCGCGCGCTGCGTGCGCGACTCGAATTCCACCCGCTCGCCGGCCAGCGCCCGGGCAAGCATCGGCTGGCGCGACACATACACCTCGCGGCCGGCCACCTCCTGGATGTGGCGCCCCAGCACCTGGGCCGGATCGAGCCCGAGCCAGTCGCGGCTGGTGGCGTTGGCGAAGGTGATCTTCTCGTCGCGGTCGATGTAGGTGATCAGCGCCGGCATGTTGTCGGTGATGGCCCGCAGGCGCAGCTCACTCTCGGCCTGGCGCAGCTCGGCTTCCTTCAGCGCCGTGATGTTGAAGGACATCAGGTAGAAGCCGACGACCTCGCCGCGCAGGTTCTTGTCCGGGATCAGGTTGACCTGGAAATAGCCCTGCTTGCCATGCAGCGGCGCGCGAACCGGAAAGCGCACCTTCTTGCCCGAGAACATGACCGGGAGATAGGGCTTGAGCTGCGTGTACACCGTCCTGCCCAGCGCCGAACGCAAGGTCGTGCCCTGAAGTGGTGCGCCCTCGCCCAGGCCCGCCATCTGCCGTGCCCTGACGTTGGCGAACAGGCAGTTCTGCTGGCGGTCGAAGTACCCGACCAGCGCCGGGATGCTGTCCGTCACGTCGCGCAGGCGGGTTTCCTGCTCCTTCAGGGCGCGCCGGATGTTGACTTCCCCTGTGATGTCGAAAGTCATCGAGAACACGCCGCAGACCTTGCCTTCGGCGTCGAGGTCGGGGATGTAGTGAGCCTTGAAAGTGCGATCTCCGATGCCCAGCGCCGGATCGCCCGATTTCTCGAGGATCACCGTCTCACCGGCCAGCGCGCGCGTGAAATGCGGCTCCACCACGGCGAAGTCGGCCGGGCCGCGCACGTCGGGCATCAGGCGGCCCACCAGCGGCTCGTTGTTGTGCAGTGCCCGCACGTGGGCATTGACGAAGGTGTAGCGCAGCGAGGCGTCGACGTGCGACACCATCGCCGGGATGTTGTCGGCGATGGTGCGCACCTGCGCCTCGCTGTGCGCCAGGCTGAGTTCGATGGCGCGCCGCTGCGCCATCAGCTCGTCGAAGGTGCGGGCGAGGTCGCCGATCTCGTCGGGCGCGTAGCTGCGCCGCGCCGGTGCTTCGTCGGTCGCGCGTTCGCTGTCTTCCCGGGCGTCCTTGGTGAAGCGCATGTGCCGGTGCAGTTCGGCCAGCGGCTTGAGCTGGCGCCGCACCACGATCAACGCCAGCGCGCCCGCCGACAGCGCCAGCGCGAACGCGCCGAACCAGGCACCGCGCTCGATGGCGTCGACGGTCGCGAAGGCCTCCTTGCGCGGGTACATCGCCCCGACGATCCAGTTGGCGCTCTCCGCGCGGTCGAAGGCGTAGAGGGCTGGCACGCCGGCATCGTTGACGCCTTCGCTGGAGCCCTGGAAGCCGGCCAGCGCGCGAAGGATCTGGGGCGTGCCGCCGCCGTCCGCCTGGATCTGGTTGAGGATGCGCGAGGTGCGCGGATGGTCGACCACGATGCCATCCGTCGTGGTCACGAACAGGTATCCGGTCTTGCCCAGCTTGATGTCGGTCAGCGTGCCCAGGACGTTGCGGTCCTTCAGGTTGATGGCGCCGGAGATCACGAACCTCACCTGCCCCGCATGGTCGAGCACCGGTTCGGTGATGGCTACCTGCGCCAGCCCGTTGAGGCGGTTCTGGTAGGGCTCGGACACCAGGCCGGCCTTCGAAGCGATGGTCTGCTGGAAGTAGGCCCGGTCCCTGACGTTCACCTTGCCGATGGCCTGCGCGCCATTCAGGTTGGCCACGAGGTTGCCGTCCATGTCGAGGAAGGCGACGTTGTCGAAAGCCTGCCGCAGCGAGGCGTGCTTCTCCAGGAAGGCCTGCAGCGCCGCGTCGGCCTGGAAGTCCTGCGCTTTCACGCTGCCGCCGAAGGTCTGCAGCAGGATGCGGCGGCTGTCGAATTTCTGGTCGATCGCATCCGCGATGGCGCTCACCCGGGCCAGCTCCTCGGCCGCGATCGAGGCGCGCATGTTGCTCTTGACCAGGTGCAGGGCGAAGGTGGCGATTGCGAAGGTGGCCAGCAGCACCACGGCCGCGACGCCAAGGCTCAGGCGCGTGTGCAAGCCGAAGCGGTTTTTCGAGGAGCCTGTTTGAGTCATTGAGCTGGTTCGGACCGGTACGTTGCCGGCAGGACTGGAGTTTCCGGCCACAGTATCGACGCGTTCGGTGTGCCGCGGAAGATGTCGAAGGCCCTCCATTCTTGCCGTGAGGGGGTACGCGGCTGTACCCGGATCGGATTCAGCCCATCTGCATCAGCACGTCCCGTACCCGGTCCAGCGACGGATCGATGTCCGCCTCGTCGATGGCGCCGAAGCCCAGCATCAGGCCCGGGCGCGGCGGCGAGAAATGGAAGAACGGCGCCAGCGGGTACAGCCCCACGTCGACCCGCCGGGCCAGCGCGATGAGCTGGCCGATGTCGGTCTCGCGCCGGCACAGCGCCGCCATATGGATGCCGGCCGTCACCGGCAGCAGCTCGAACCAGGGCGACAGGTCGTCCGCGAAGCGCCGCGCGATGCGCTCCCGCCGCGCCGCGTAGGCCGCGTGGCAGCGGCGGATGTGCCTGTTGAGGTCGCCATCGGCGATGAACTTGGCCAGCGCCCATTGCGCCTGCGTCGAGGTGTGCCAGTCGCTCAGGTGCCTGGCCGTGCCCACCGCTTCCAGCACCGCCGGCGGCGCGACCAGGTAGCCCAGCCGCAGGTCGGGCGAGAGCGTCTTCGAGAAGGTGCCGACGAAGGCCACGCGGCCGTGCTCGTCCATGCTCTGCAGCGAATCGGCCGGACGGCCCTCATAGCGGAATTCGCTGTCGTAGTCGTCCTCGATCACGATGGCGCCGAGCTCGTCGGCACGCGCCAGCAGCGCCCTGCGGCGACGCTCGCTCATCGGCACGCCCAGCGGGAACTGGTGCGCGGGCGTCACGTAGATCAGCCGCGTGCCCTCGGGAATCCGCTCTACCACCAGCCCCTCGTGGTCGACCGGCACGCCCACCACCTTCGCACCCTGCGCGCCCAGCAGCAGCCGGGCCGGCGGATAGCCGGGCTCCTCCATCGCGACCGTGCTGCCGGGCTCCACCAGCACCCGCGCGATCAGGTCCAGCGCCTGCTGCGCGCCGTTGGTGACGAGGACGTCGGCCGCGCCGCAGCGCACGCCCCTGGAAAAGCTGGCATGCCGCGCGATGCCGTCGCGCAGTTCGTGCAGCCCCTCGGCATCGGCGTAGAGCCCGCGCGATCGCGTGCCCTGCCGCAGCGCGTACAGAACGCAGCGGCGCCAGTCGGCATGCGGGAAAAGATCGCGCGCCGGAGCGCCGCCGATGTATTCGTAGCGCGCGCTGCCCGCCGGCGCGGGATGCCGCAGCGGCGTGCTCATGCCGCGCCAGTGCTCGACCATCGCCGAGCCCGCGAGCGGCCGCGCCGCCACGGGCACCGGCTTGCGCGCCGCGCCCTCGGCCACGAAGGTGCCGCTGCCGACGCGCGCGGTGAGCAGCCGGTCGAATGTCAGGCGGGCATAGGCCTCCGACACCGTCTTGCGCGACAGGCCCAGGCGCTCGGCGAGAAGCCGCGAGGGCGGCAGCCTCTCGCCGGCGGCCAGCCGGCCGGTGCGGATCGCTTCCTTCAGCTGCCGGTAGAGCTGCCCGGTCAGGTCCTTGTCGCCTTCGATGACGACGTGCAATTCCATCGGATTGGTCTCCTGCGAATGCTCCGGATTGGCCGCCACCGGCGGCGCCCTCCGCTCCTAGCATCGAGTCAGGATTGAACCACTACCGAAGAAGGAACCCGACATGCAAACCCATCCAGAATCCCGCCTCGATTTCTACAAGGCCTCGCCCGAAGCGCTCAAGGCGCTGATCGCCTTCGAGGTGGCCATCGGCAAGCTCGGCCTGGAGCCGAAGCTGCTCGACCTGGTCAAGCTGCGCGCCTCGCAGATCAACGGCTGCGCCTACTGCATCGACCTGCACACGGCCGACCTGCGCAAGGCCGGCGAAACCGACCGCCGCCTGGCCACGGTGGGCGTCTGGCACGAAACGCCCTTCTTCACCGAACGCGAGCGTGCTGCCCTGGCGTGGACCGAAGCGGTGACGCAGGTGTCGCTCACGCACGCGCCCGACGAGGCCTACGAAGCGCTTGCGGCGCAGTTCAGCGAGGCCGAGCGGGTGAACCTGACGATGGCGATCAATGCGATCAACAGCTGGAACCGGCTGTCGATCGGGTTCCGCAAGCAGCTGTCGGCCTGAACATCCTAGGCTGCGGCCAACAGCACGGCGTCGTCGTCGGCGGAGACGACGCGTTCGCGGGGAGCGAGCAGCGCGTCGACGAGATCGTCCACCCGCTGCTCGGCACGCCGCAACGACTGCGCCAACTGCTCGCCGCCGAACTCGTCGGACTCCACCGCCGCCTCGAACACTTCGGTGATGCCGATGTAGCCGAGGGCCGAGCGCACGCTGCTCTCCGTGTGGTTGAGGTGCGCGATGCGCCCGCCCGCGTCGTAGCCGTGGTCGCCACGCGCGCCGAGCAGCACCACGCGCTTGTCCATCTCCGCCAGCATCGGCCAGTACGGCACCGCGCCGCGCGAGCGGTCGAAGCCGAAGGTGCGGCCCACGCGCACGATGTTGTCGATCCAGGCCTTGAACTGCGCGGGCACGCTGAAGTTGTACATCGGCAGGCCGACGACGATAAGGTCGGCCGCGACGAGCTGGTCGACCAGGCTGTCGCTTTCGGCGAGCGCCTCGGCCATCCATGGCTCGCGCGCTGCGGGCGGCGTGAAGGCCGCGTGAATCCAGCGTCCGTTGACGTGCGCGGGCGGCTGCTGGCCCACGTCGAGGTAGTCGATGCGGTCGTCGGGCCGCGCCTTCTGCCAGCGCTCGACGAAACGCGCGGAGAGGCGGCGCGTGTGCGAGCCATGGAGGTCGGTGTCGGAACGGCCCGGGCGGGCGCTGGCGTCGATATGGAGGATGTTCATGGTCATGGCTTTCATGGATGAATTGGTGTCTTTCATTCCGCGCTGACAGAATGCTGCGCAGGCCTTGAATCTATGGATTGAAGCCATTCATCACAAACGACGATTTCTCCTCTCATGAACGAGATTGGCTCATCTGTCAGGCCCTCGCGCCGGCTGCCTCCCCTGCTCTCGCTGCGCGCCTTCGAGGCGGCGGCCGCGCACCTGAGCTTCCAGCGCGCGGCGCTTGAACTCTCGGTCACGCCATCGGCCATCAGCCATCAGGTGCGCGGGCTCGAAGACACGCTGGGCCAGCCGCTGTTCCGACGGCTCACGCGGCAACTTGCGCTGACACCCGCGGGCCAGCGGCTGTTCGACGACCTGCGCATGGGCTTCGACCTGCTCGAGGCCGGCGTCGACAAGCTGCGCCGGCCTGCCGCGTCGCAGGCCGTGACCCTCTCCACCAACACCGCCTTCGCCGCGCGCTGGGTGCTGCCGCGCATGGATGCGTTCCGCAAGGCCAGCCCCGGCGTGGAGCTGCGGCTGCATGCGAGCGACACACTTGTCGACCTGGCGCGCGGCGATGCCGACATCGCCGTGCGCTCGGGCAGCGGCAACTGGCCCGGCCTGGTGTCGCGCGAGCTGATGCGCGAGCACTATGCGCCGCTGTGCAGCCCGATGCTGGACCTGAAGCGCGCGGAAGACCTGCCGAAGCACCGCCTGATCCACTGCGACTGGCAACCGCAAGCGCTCGCACCCGCCGTGTGGCCGCGCTGGTTCCGCGAGGCCGGCATCGCACCGCCGAGGGGCCGGGCGATGAAGACGTCGGGCCTGTCGTTCTCCGACGAGACCCACGCGATGCTGGCTGCGCTCGCAGGGCACGGCGTGGCGCTGCTGAGCCTCACGCTGTCGGCCGAAGAACTTCGCAGCGGCGCACTGGTGCAGCCTTTCGGGCCCGCGCTCGACACCGGCAGCTACTTCCTGGCCGTAGCGAACGGCAGGGAGAACGAGCCGGCGATCCGCGCGGTGTGGGAGTGGATCGCCTCGCAGGCTGAGCGGTAGCTGAAGGCCGGGCTTGCACGTTGTTGCAGTTCTCACGGAGACTCCTGCAACAACAAAGCGAGGAGCCCCCCAATGACGAGGTTTGTCCGCGCACCCGTTGCCATCGCAACGAGCGCCCTTCTTGTAATGGCTTTGACCTCATGTGGAGGCGGCGGCGGGGGAAGTGGAGGCGGAGGAATCGGCATAGGACTGGGCACCGGTGGCACAACCACACCGCCCACCACCACGACCCCGGAACTGCCGGCGCGCGAGGCCCTTATCGCCCGCGCGAGGAGCTACGAGCTCAACACGCCGTACGTGCCGCCGCCCGGAGACCCGCTGGAGCACCACACTTCCGGCTACGCCAAGGCGATGTGCTCCGCCGCGTTCATCACCGGCCTCGATCCCGACGTGGCGGCCGAGAGCGTCGGCTACTTCACGGGCCCCTACGACCAGCGCAAGAAGGTCGGCAAGCCGGTGGTGGACCGCGTCAAGAAGGAAGTCCGCATCGCCATTCCCAATGGCCCGACGCTGACGGCGCGCTACTACGGTTCGCAGGGCTGCATCACGCTGCCGCCCGGCAAGGACGATGTGTTCTTCACGCCGGTCACCGTCAAGAGCTCGCTTCCCGATCCCTCGACGCAGCAGTGGCCGATGGGCGACGTGACGCCATCCGGCTCCGCACCGGGCATCGACACGGCAAAGGTGGCCCAGGCGGTCGACGCCGCCTTCGAGCTGCCCGAGGCCTACACCGCGGGCTTCGTCGTCACGCACAAGGGTCGCATCGTCGGCGAGCGCTACATGAACGGCATCACGTCGAGCACGCCGCTCGAGTCGTGGTCGATGGGCAAGAGCGTGACTGCGACGATGCTTGGCGTGCTGATGAAACAGGGCGCGTACCGGCTCGACCAGCCGGCGCCCATTCCGGAGTGGCAGGGAGCGGACGACAAGCGCAAGGAAATCAAGATCCAGGACATCCTGCACATGTCGAGCGGGCTGCGCATCAAGGCACCGGACGACCCCGACTTCGACCCCAACGGCACCTACCCCGACCACGTCTACTTCTACACGGGCCGCATCAACATCTTCAACTATGCGGCCACGCGGCCGCAGCAATGGCCGCCCAACACCATCGGCCGCTATCGCAACACCGACCCGGTGCTGGCGAACTACCTGATCCGCCTGGCCGTCGAGAAGCGCGGCGAAGAGTACCTGTCGTTCCCGCAGAGAAACCTGTTCGACAAGATCGGCATCCGCACGATGACGCTGGAGACCGATCCGTACGGCAACTTCATGGGACAGGGCTACGACTTCATGTCGGCGCGCGACTGGGCACGCCTGGCCAACCTGTACCTGCAGGACGGGGTATGGAACGGCGAGCGCATCCTGCCCGAGGGGTACGTGAAGTTCGTGAGCACGCTCGCACCGGCCTGGGCGGCCGACAAGCGCCCGATCTACGGCGGCTTCTTCTGGCTCAACGGCTCGAGCGCATGGCCGGTGCCGACCTCGGCCTACTACATGCTGGGCGCGGGCGGACAGGTCGTTCTGATCGTTCCTTCGCACGACCTCGTGGTGGTGCGGCTGGGCTACGACAAGGGGGCAAACGCGTCGGTCACGAGCCTGCGCAAGGCGCTCACGCTGCTGATGCAGGCGGTGCCCAGCTCGTCCTGAGACCAGGAACGAAAAGGCCTCCCGAAGGAGGCCCTCAAAGGCCGCGCCTCACGCGAAGCGCGGCCTTTTCCTTGTCTTGCCTATTCGCCGCGCTTGCTCAGCAGGGTCGGCACGACATAGCCGTCGCGGTAGACGGCCTCGATGGTCCCCTCCACGCGGTCGCTGGCATGCGCGGTCACGAACTTCTGCTCCGTCACCCGGTAGACCACCATGGTGCTGGACGAATGCTTGCTGAGAGTGCGGGCCACGCCTGTGGCTTGTCTTAGGGTTGGATATGTTTCCACGGGGTTCCTCCTCGTCTGCTCGAGGCCTCAGATGCTAGCGCTTTGGTACTCAAATATTCTTCAGGGTATTTTCCAAGCGCCAACACTCACCATTCTCGTCAGGCCGGCTTTTTCAGGAATCGGATGATCCGGTCATTGACAAGCCCGGGCTGCGACATGGCGGCGATGTGGTCCGCGCCCGGCACGACGGCGCCTTCCAGACCGGGCATCCGGCGCTTCGCCCGCTCCAGCATCGCCTCAGGCTCGTAGAGTTTTTCCGCGTCGCCGATCAGCAACAGTGCCGGCGCCCGGATGGCGCGCAGTTCGCGGCCGCCGAATGCAGGGGCCCTGGTGATGGCGACCTTGGAGAACGAAATCATCGTCATGCCCATGAGCGTGGCCCATTTCAGGTCGGCGGGAGGCTTGAGCCCCATGTCGGCGAGGCTGCGCGTCTTCTTGCTGCGCACGAGGCGGCGCGCGAACTTGACTAGCGGCGCCTTGATTCGCGTGGCGTAGGTCAGCTTCCAGTATTGCGAAGCGAATGCGCCGACCGGGCTGATGAGCACCACGCGGTCGACCCGCTCGGGCATCAGCGACGCCTGGCTCAATGCAAGCATGGCTCCGAAGGAACAGCCGACGATCGAAGCGCGCCGCACGGCCAGGGCGTCGAGCACGTCGCCGAGCCACGGTGCATAGTCGCGCCGGTTGCGGATCGGATGCATCGCCCTGCTCTTGCCCGCCTGGCCGATCACGTCGATCGCGTAGGTCCTGAAATGCTGGCTCAGCGCTTCGACGTTCACGCGCCAGACGGTGGCGCTGGCCGCGAAGCTGCCCAGCAGCAAGAGCGGCGGCGCATCCGGCGGACCGCTGGCGATGAGGTGCGTCGGCCCGAGCCGCGTTTCCACGTCGATTTCCTCGAAGGGCACGGGCCAGTCCCGGACGACGGCGTCGTAGGCCGCGATGTATCGCACCCTCGCCTCTTCGCTCCTGAATTCGGGCAGTGCGGTCATGCGCCGGGGCCGGTATCGCCCGCGAGCTTGCTCATCTGCGGTTCGGAAAGCCTGTAGCTGAGCCTGTCGAGCACCCTCGCTGCACCCAGGCTCTCGTAGAAGGCAATGCCCCTGGCATTCGACGCCTTGACCGGCCAGTCGATGCGGTGACATCCGTGCTCCGTGGCGTGCCGGGCCACCCACGTCATGAGCGCACTGCCGGCGCCGATGCTTCTGTGCGAGGCCCGCATATACAGCTCCTTCAGCTGGCAGTGCTTGCGCTGCGCGGGAGCGAAGTCGACGAGCGAATACACCAGCGTGATGGCGGCCAGGCCGATGACGGTGCCGTCGTCATCCGAAGCCACGACCAGGCGGTGGGGCGAGCCTTCCGCGAGCAGGTTGTCGAGCAGATGTTCTTTCACGATCTCCCGGGACACGATGGCGCCGTCGTTGTAGAAGGCATGCAGCTCGCACAGCAGATCCATCAGCGACTCGTGCTGGGCTTCGGAGACAAGTTCAACGTGCATACGGTGGGTGTCCCTGGAGGCTCTCGGCCGAAGGCGGCGATGCTATCAAGACGGGCCGGGTGCGTGCGGTGCACTCACTACACTGCCATCCCGATGAGCCACGGCATCCTGATCTCCCACTTCGCTAGCGGCGACCTGCTCCGCAGCCGCAGCGTGAGCGACGTGGTGCTGACGGGCACGCTGGATGTGCCCGCGCCGCCGCAACGCCTGCTCTCGGACTGGGACAGGGAAATCTCCTCGCAGCTCATGCTGGAGGCGGGAGACGTCGAGCCGATGCCGCTGGCGCGGGCTCGCACGCGCTGGCCCGACTACAGGCGATGCGTGCAGGCCGTGTCCGACTGGACGGATGCGCTCGGCCTGCCCGGGGTGCTCGCCTCGAGCGACGTGGCGCTCATGGCCTGTCGCGGCGCGAAGTACCACTACGACGCAGCGCAGTACGGCGGCGCGGCCTTCTGCAATCTCTTCATGAGCGAGGACAAGGGGCTGGACCTGCACTTTCCCCATGCAGGCCTGCGGATTCCGCTCCAGCGGGGCACGGTCGTGATCTTCGACACCGGCCAGCCTCACGGCGTGATCCGGCGCGGCGGCACCGGCTTCGATGCGGCGGACTTCGCGGACGGCAAGGACTGCAGCCAGGTCTTCCTGACCTGGGAGCTTCCCATCGAGGATGCCCATGTGACGCGGGCCCTGCGGATCGACTTCGATGCAGCCCGGCCTTCATCGGCCCGGCCCGATGAAGAGCAGCTCATGCTGAACGGCTCGCGGGCCGTCGTGTGCCCGGAATCGGGCCGGTGGCTCGACGCGGACGACTGACCGCTTTCAGCGCCCCACCGAAGGGGAAGCAGCCGCCAGCGCCCTGAGGCATTCATGGACCGCCTGCAACGGCGTCTTTTCATGGCAGCGCGCCACCGCCTCGCGGGCGACTGCTTCGCTCAGGCGCCGCTCCTGCGCGGCCTCGACCTGCAGTTCGACGATCCACTTCATGAGCACGGCAAGCACGATCAGCAATCCGATCATGGCGGCGATCAGGGTCACGCGCCAGTTCTCGACACGGAGCAAAGGGGCAGCGGTCTTGCCGGCCACGGTTTCTTCCTGAACGGCCATCTAGCGCGGGAGGTCCGGAAAGACCCACATGCTCAGCCCGAGGAGCAGGCCGATCCCCAGGAAGACGATGGCCGCCGTCGTGAACATCGACGCAGCGACGATGTTCTGGACGAAGACAGCTACCAGCACGAACCCACGGCTGCCACGATGCACAGCAATACCGGCAGCCAGGCCATGCAGGCTGACCTGCGCTGGAGCGCGGGAGGTTCGTCCGGGCTGCTTTCGCGCAGGAACGGGGTGCGCATGAATTGCCTCCTCTTCGCAAGATGTCGCGGGTCTGTGGGTAGCCGAGGAAGGCGGGAGGCTCTGAAACAGCGACGCAGGCTTGCGACACGAGGCTCCATGCTGTCTTGCACGGCCCGTTCGCAACCTTCCCTGACCTTCATCAACAAAAGTAGCGGGAGGTTATGAAAAACATTCGGCCGGGTTAAGGGATTACTGCGCGAACATCGCGCAAGAAAAGAGGGGCGCCGCAGAAAGCTCATGAACCTGCGCAATATTTGACAAGTGTCAACAATGCACCGGAGCGCGACTACGCCTTTCGTATTCCTGGCGCAGCGCGATCCGGCGCAACGGGCGAAGCGCTTCCCTGGCTCAACCGCAAAGGTCGAAGATCGCTTCCATGATCAGCTGATAGCCGCTCCAGAACAGCCAGTGATCGCCGCACTGGGTGAACGGCCCTGCCATCGCCGGGGCTGCCACGGCGAGCGACGACAGGATCGCGGTCACAACGCCCACCTTCACGACGGTTGCACGTTTCATGATTTCCCCCTTCATGGATGCTTTTGAACTCAGGACATTTCGCTCCTGCAATCCGGGATGGCAGATGCATCCCGGCCCGATGAGCTGCCCCCGCAACTCATTGCCCGCACTCTAGGAATGTGAGCCGGCAGGCACCAGTGCCGAAAGTCACTGCGCACGAGATCAGGCGTTCGCGCCCGGCGGCCGCAGCCCTCGCACCCATTCGAACACCGCCGCCACCGCCGGCTCCGAGCGCCGCGACGCAGGGCACACGAGATGGAACGGCAGCCCCGGCAACTCCGGACCGAAGGGCTGCACGAGATTGCCCGCGCGCAGTTCATCCGCGATCAGCGAAAGGCCCATCAGCGCGACACCTTGCCCCTGCAGCGCGGCCGACACCGTATGCGTCTCGTCCGAGAACACGGGCCCTGCCGACACGTCGAGACCGGGCACCTGCGCTTCCTGCTGCCACGCGGCCCACGTGCCCGGCTGGTTCCTGCTCCCGGGCACCGCGAAGTGCAGCAGCGTGTGCCGCGTCAGGTCGCTGCGGCGGCGCAGCTTGAGCGCGGGGCTGCAGGCCGGCGCGAAGACGTTGTCGAAGAGTTTCTCGGACACCATGCCCGGCCAATTCCCCTTGCCATAGCGGATCGCGATGTCGGCAGTGACACCGTCGAGCGCGACCGCATCGTGCGATGCATGAATGCGCAGGTCGAGCCTCGGATGCAGCGCACGCAAGGTGCTCACGCGCGGCAGCAGCCACCGCGCCGCGACCGCCGGCGTGGTCGACAGCGTGATGGCGACCCGCTCGGGCGGCGCACGCAGCCTGGCCACCGCATTCGCCATGGCATTGAACGACTCGCCCAGCACCGCCTGCAGTTCCCTGCCCTGCGGCGTGAGCACCAGTTGCCTCGGCTGGCGGATGAAGAGCGCCACGCCCAGCGACTCTTCGAGCTGGCGCACCTGGTGGCTGATGGCAGTGGGCGTGACCGAAAGCTCGTTGGCCGCGAGCTTGGCGCTGCAGTGGCGCGCGGCGGCCTCGAAGGCGCGCAGCGCCGCCAGCGGAGGGAGTTGTCGAAGGTTGGCCATGGATGAATTAATTTTTCAGATATGCAAAGAAATCGTCGTTTGTCGCGACGAATTCCTCTGAATAGAGTTGGAACCATGTCAGGCACACAGCTGAATTCTCTTCATCCAACCGTTCATGTCAAAGAGGACCGCACCATGACCACACTGCTCCACATCGACGCCAGCGCCCGCCCCGGTCGTTCGGGCACGCACGTTCACGGCTCGCATTCGCGCCGGCTGAGCCACCACTTCGTTTCGAGCTGGCGCGCGCCGCGGCCCCAGGACGAAGTGATCTACCGCGACGTCGGCGCCACGCCACCGAGCAACGTCACCGGCGAATGGATCGCCTCGGGCTACACGCCCGCTGCCGAACGCGAGCCATGGATGCACGCGGTGCTCGCGGAAAGCGATGCGTTGATCGCCGAGATCCGCCGGGCCGACGTGCTGGTGATCGGTGTGCCGATGTACAACTTTGGAATGCCTGCGCCGCTGAAGTCATGGATCGACAACATCGTGCGCATCGGCTCGACCTTCAACTACGACCCGAGCCGCGAGAACCCCTACGTGCCGCTGCTGGCCGAGCGCAATCGCCGCACGGTGCTGCTGACTTCGTGCGGCAGCAGCGGCTACCGGCCCGGCGGATTCCAGGCGCACCTGGACCTGCTCACGCCCGGCATCGCTACTCCGCTCTCACTGCTGGGGCTCAATGAAGTGCACAGCGTGGCTATCGAGCACGCCGAGGACCACGGCGACCTGCTGGAACGCTCGATCGCCGACGCACTCGCCCGCGTCGAAGCGCTTGTGGCCGAGCTGCAGGCTGCGTGATCCGACGCGACCGGAATAGTCGCGTCATCACCACGACTTTTCAACAAGATGTTGCACGCGCTTGGCACGCGTGATCTGATCTTTCGCACGCGCCAGGGAGTTCCACAAGAAAAAGAAATGGAATGAAAGAGGGGTCGCGATGACACGACTTGAGCGCCAGGTGCGCATGCGCACGGCATTGGTTTTCGTCCTGGCAGCGGTGCTTGCGCCGGCCATCGCACCGACCACAGTCCACGCGGCGGACGGCACGATCCACTTCACCGGCGAGATCGTTGCCGCGCCCTACTCGATCAGCTCCCCGCAGTCATCGATGCCGGCCACGATGGCCACCCGCATCGGCAAAGCCGGCGCCACCACCAGCGATGTGATCTTCCAGCGCCAGTACATCGACCGGCCGAGCGCCAGCGTGCGTGTCGATGCGCTCGGAGGGCAGCCGCTGCAACTCGCCTTCATCGACGCGCAAGGCCGGCGGCACGCCTTCGATTCGAAAGACGCGCGAGCCGTCGGGCAGGACGGCGGCACGCTGTCGATCCGCCGGCAAGGCGGCACGACCGGTGACAGCGCGAGCCGCGTGACGGCCGCGCTGGTGACCGTCATCTACAACTGAAGAAGACCGGGAAGAACGACGCGCTCAGGCCGAGCGCAGTTGCTCGCGCAGCTTCTGGCCGATCTCGGGCCGCTCCAGGAAGGGGTCGGCCGGGTTCGTGATGGAGACGATGTTCTCCATGCGGCTGCGCACATTGCCCAGCGCCTTCGGATGGCTGAACACGTAGAACTGGTTGTCCGTGATGGCCTCGAACACCTTTGCCGCGACTTCGGCGGCCGTGATCTTGCCGCTGCTCACCGCCTTGTTGCTCATGGCCTGGCCGATGAGCTGGCTCTTGGTGAGTTCGCTTTCCTTCGGCGCATTCGGGCGGTTGCGCTCGCTGCTCGTGATGCCGGTGGGCACGAAATACGGGCACAGCAGGCTCGCGCCGATCTGGTCGGTGACGAGGTTCAGGTCCTGGTACATCGTCTCGGTCAGGCTCACGACGGCAGCCTTCGCGGCGTTGTAGATGCCCATGTTCGGCGGTGTGAGCAGCCCGGCCATGCTGGCGGTGTTGGTGATGTGGCCGCGATAGGCCGGATCCTTTGCGGCGGCCTCGAGCATCATCGGCGTGAACAGGCGCACGCCGTGGATCACGCCCCACAGGTCCACGCCCAGCACCCATTCCCAGTCGGCGACCGTGTTCTCCCACACCAGGCCGCCGGCGCCCACGCCCGCGTTGTTGAACACGAAGTGCGGCGCGCCGAAGCGTTCCTTCACGGCAGCGGCCAGCGCTTCCATCTGCGCCGCGTCCGACACGTCGACCTTGCGCGCCAGCACCTGCGCGCCGGCAGCTTCCATCTCGGCCTTGGCCTTGTCGAGCGCGTCCTGCTGCACGTCGACCAGCACGAGGTTCATGCCGCGGGCGGCGCCGATGCGCGCGCACTCCAGGCCGAAGCCCGAGCCTGCGCCGGTGAGAACGGCGGTCTTGCCCTTGAAGTCCTGAATCATTTGCCGGTGTCCTTCTGCTCTGTTGAATGTCTCTGGGGTTGGAGACGCTATTGAAATACGGAAAGCGCACCGGCGCAGTCACGAAGGTGCCCGTTTCGCCCTCCCGTCTCCGGCAGGTTTCAGGCCTCGGCTTTCTTCAGCACATACCCGATCCGCGGAAAGTGCACATGCACCGTCCCCGCGCGCTCGTGGCTGCGCTCCAGCGTGTAGTGCGTGCGCGTGGCCGCGATCAGCGTGCCGGGCGTCTCCTCGAGCCCGAAGCTCTCGGCGCGGATGGTCACAGCGCTGCCGAGGGGAATGCCGTGGTCGTCCTGGAAGGTGCTGTCGGTCAGCAGCGTGTGCGGCGTCGAGGCCTTGGCCACCGCGATTGCCTCTTCGCTCGTGAACTTTTCGGGAACGCCGTGGCCGATGGCGGCCATGCGGTCCAGCCAGTCGACCACGGCGGGCGTGAGGTCGAGGATGGTGCGGACCGACTCAATGCGCCGCGTGTACCAGAGCGGGTGATAGGCCGAGAAGTCCGCGATGCTGGGCACTTCGCCCAGCAGGAAGGGCTTCTCGTCGAGCATGTCCGACAGGCGGCGCAGGTACGACTTGTAGGCGCTGGTGGCGTCAGCCGGGCGCAGGCGGGTCATGTTGCCCGCGCTCATCCGGCCGCGGTCTTCGCCGAAGGCCTTGGCTGCTTCGGGCGGGGCCTTGGCGAACACCTCGGCCGCGCCCCTGGGCTGCAGGTTCCAGGCCATGGCGGCCCAGAACAGCGTGGTGTCGGCCCACTGCGCGAGGATGCGCGACATGCCTTTCTCGGGCTCCGGGTACAGCGTTGGCTCGGGCTGCAGGTGTTCGAGCACGTCGGCGATGAGCGCGCTGTCGCAGTAGATGTCGGCACCGATCTGCAGGAACGGCGTCTTGCGGTAGCCGCCCGTGAGCACCTCCACCTCGGGCTTCGGCATGATCGGCGGGATGAAGACCGACTTCCACGGCAGCTTCTTGGCGCCGAGGATCAGGCGCACCTTCTCCGAAAAGGGCGAGGTCAGGTAGTGATGGAGGATCAGGTCGGCCATGGTGTTTCCCGTGGGGTTGTCGTTGTGTTTCAGCGCGGCTGCGCGCGCTGGATGATGGAGTCGAAATCGGTGCCCGCGCCCAGCGTGCCGAAGGCGTTGCCCCAGTCGCCGCCCAGGCGCGAGGCGCAGAACGCACCGGCAACTGCAGGCGGCGCGGTCTGCACTAGCAGCGCTGCCTGCACGGCCAATGCAACATCCTGCGCGAGACGGCGGGCCTCGGCCTCGGATGCCATCGCCTCGATGCGTGCCGGCAATGCGTCGGCGAGCCGGTCGAGTGCGGCGTGCTGGCCGCGCGCGGGCGCCAGTTCCTTTTCGAGCGCGGCCACCGCATCGCCCTTGCGCAGGCCGCGCAGCAGGTCGAGCGCCATGATGTTGCCCGCGCCTTCCCAGATGGAGTTGAGCGGCATCTCGCGGTAGATGCGGGCCATGACGCCTTCGCCGCCCTCTTCCACATAGCCGTTGCCGCCAAGGCATTCCATGGCCTCCTGCGCGAAGGCGCTGCCGCGCTTGCAGATCCAGAACTTGGCGACCGGCGTGAGCAGCCGTGCCATCAGGCGCTCGTGCTCGTCGGCCTGGTGATCGAAGGCCCGTGCAAGGCGGATGGCGAGCGCGGTGGCAGCCTCGCTCTCGAGCGCGAGGTCGGCCAGCACGTTCTTCATCAGGGGCTGATCGATCAGCGGCTTGCCGAAGGCCATGCGCTGCGTGGCGTGGTTGAGCGCGATGGACAGCGACTGGCGCATGAGCCCACTCGTACCCAGCGCGCAGTCGAGCCGCGTCATCGTGCCCATCTCGAGGATCTGCGGAATGCCACGCCCCTCCTCGCCCACCAGCCACGCGGTTGCGCCGTGGAACTCGACCTCGGAGCTCGCATTGGCCTTGTTGCCCAGCTTGTCCTTCAGCCGCTGGATGCGGATGGCGTTGCGCGAGCCGTCGGGCAGCACGCGCGGCAGGAAGAAGCACGAGAGCCCGGCTGGCGCCTGCGCCAGCACCAGGAAGGCATCGCACATCGGCGCCGAGAAGAACCACTTGTGGCCGGTGATGGCATAGCGATCGCCCCAGGCATCGCTGCCGCCGTCGCGCACGGCCTGCGTGGTGTTGGCCCGCACGTCGGAGCCGCCCTGCTTCTCGGTCATGCCCATGCCCATGGTCACGCCGGGCTTGTCGCTGAATAGCTTCAGCGTCGGGTCGTACCAGAGGCTGCCGAGCTTCGGGCTCCAGTCGGCATGCACGGCCGCATTGCCGCGCAGCGCGGGCGTGACCGCATAGGTCATCGAGATGGGGCAAAGAATCGACGGCTCCAGCTCTGTGAAGAGCATGAAGCCCGCCGCGCGCAGCACATGCGGCGAGGCGGAGGTGCCGGTCCACGGCGTGCCGTGAAGTCCTGCGCCCACGGCGGCGGTCATCAGCGCGTGATAGCTCGGATGGAACTCCACCTCGTCGATGCGCCTGCCGAAGCGGTCGTGCGTATGCAGCTCGGGCGTGTGGATGTTGGCGAGCCGCGCATGCGCCTGCATGCCGGCCGAGCCGAGGGTGGCGCCCAGCTCGTGCAGCTGCGTGGTCTGCAGCGCGGGCGCGTTGAACTTCAGCGCATCGCGCAGGGGCCGGTTGGTGTCGAAGAGGTTGTAGTCCACCAGCGGCGTGGGCTGGTTGAAGACCTCGTGTGTCGTGTCCATGGCCGGCCTCCTTGCCGTGCGTTCAGCTCATCGGGGCATGCATCAGATGAGCTTGACGAGTTGCTTGCCGAAGTTGCGGCCCTTGAGCAGGCCCAGGAAGGCTTCCGGAGCCGACTCGATACCCTGCGCGATCGACTCGCGTGGCTTCAGCTTGCCCGTGCCCACCAGCGTACCCAGCTCGGTCAGCGCCTCGGGCCACACTTCCATGTGCTCGCTGACGATGAAGCCTTCGATCTTCATGCGGTTGATGAGGATCAGCGCCGGGTTCGCGAGCGGCAGCGGCTGGCCGTCGTAGCCCGCGATCATTCCGCACAGCGCCACGCGGGCGAAGGCGTTGGCGCGCAGCAGCACCGCATCGAAGATGTAGCCGCCGACGTTCTCGAAGTAGCCGTCGATGCCGTTCGGGCAGGCTTCCTTGAGCGCCGCGCTCATCGACTTGACGTCGGGGTGCTGGCGGTAGTCGATGCAGGCGTCGAAGCCCAGCTCGTCGGTCACGTACTTGCACTTGTCCGCGCCGCCCGCGATGCCGACCACGCGGCAACCGCGCGCCTTGGCCAGCGCGCCGAAGGCGCTGCCCACCGCGCCGCTGGCGGCGGTGATGACCATGGTTTCACCGGCCTTGGGCGCGATGATCTTCACGAGGCCGTACCAGGCCGTGACGCCCGGCATGCCGACCGCGCCCAGGTAGTGCGACAGCGGCACGTGCGTGGTGTCGACCTTCTTCAGCGCGCCGGGCTGCGAGGCATCGACCACGCTGTATTCCTGCCAGCCGCCGAAGCCGACCACCTTGTCGCCCACGGCGTACTTCGGGTGCTTGCTCTCGACCACTTCGCCGACCGTGCCGCCCTGCATGGTCTGGCCCAGCGGCTGGGGCTGCGCGTAGCTCTTGGAGTCGTTCATGCGCCCGCGCATGTACGGGTCCAGGCTCATGTAGTGGTGGCGCACGAGCACCTGGTTGTCCTTGAGCGCCGGGGTCTCGGCGGTCACGAGCTTGAAGTTGCCGGCCACGGCTTCGCCGTCTGGGCGGTTGTCGAGGTGGATCTGCTTGTTGATGGGCATGGAATTCTCCGGAAATGGGGTCAGTCGGTCGACGGCGGGCGCATCTCGTTGGCGCTGGCCGGGCCGGTAGGCAGCCGGCGCTTCACGTACTTGAAGGTTCCGGTGGCATGGGCGCACACGCGCTCCTGCTCATCGAAGATTCTGGCCTCGGTGAAAGCCAGCGTCGCCGTCCTGTGAATGAGCGTGCCGCGTGCATGCAGCGGGCCGACCGAGGGCTGCATGAAGCTGGTCTTCATCTCGATGGTGACCACGCCCATCTAGGGCGCGATGCTGCGCGCGGCCGCCGCCATGGTGATGTCGAGCAGCGTCATGCAGGCACCGCCGTGCGTCACGTCGAAGGTGTTCAGGTGCTCGGGCTTGGCGGTGTACTCGATTTCCGATTCGCCGCCCTCGAACTTCGTCAGCTCGAAGCCGAGATGGCGCGCGAACGGGATGCGGCTCGTGTACGAGCGGAAATTGATGTCGTCGGATTCAGGGGTTGTCATTTCGGTTCTTATGCTGCGCCGAGGACGACGCTCACGCCGCCATCGACCGCCATCCACTGGCCGGTGACGTGCTTGCCGGCATCGCTTGCGAACAGCAGCGTCAGGCCCTTCAGGTCTTCGTCGTCGCCGAGGCGGCCGAGCGGCGCCTGGGCGGCCATCTTCTCCTCGCCCAGCGACTTGATGAGGCCGGCGGCCATCTTCGTCATGAAGAAGCCCGGGCAGATCGCGTTCACGTTGATGTTGTACTTGCCCCATTCGGCGGCCAGCGTGCGGGTGAAGCCGATGACCGCGGTCTTGGAGGTGTTGTAGGCCAGGGTCTGCATCTCGGGCGGGTTGCCGTTCAGCCCGGCGATCGAGGCGATGTTGATGATGCGCCCCGACTTCTTCGGGATCATGTAGCCGTTGGCGATCTGCTGCGACAGGATGAAGTAGCCTCGCACGTTGAGATTCATCACCTTGTCCCAGGCCTCGACCGGGTGGCTCTCGGCCGGCGAACCCCAGCTGGCGCCCGCGTTGTTGACGAGGATGTCGACCGCGCCCATGCGCTGCAGCGTCTCGTCGGCCAGGCGGCGGGTGTCTTCTTCCTTCGCGCAGTCGGCGGCGATCCAGCGCGCGTCGATGCCCGCGGCCTGCAGCTCGGCGGCGGCCTGCTCCAGGTCGTCGGCCTTGCGCGAACTCAGCATGATCTTCGCGCCGGCCTCGCCCAGCGCATGAGCCATCTGCAGGCCCAGGCCGCGCGAGCCGCCGGTGATGAGAGCAGTCTTGCCTGTGAGGTCGAAGAGTTTCTGGACGGTGCGGGCGGTCATGGGTTGTCTCCGGGGTTCGGGTTGAATCAGATCGTGTAGTCCATGCACTGGCGGGCTTCACGCACGGCGCCGATGAATGGCTTCAGGGCCACGTGCTGCGGATGGTCTGCATAGGCCGCGAGCGCGGCGGCGTCGGTGAATTCCGAGTACAGGACCAGGTCGTAGGTGGCTTCGAGCCCGGGCTGGGCGATGGCCACCTCGAAGCGCAGGGTGCCGGGCGAGAGCTTCGCGCAGGCATCGAGCAGCGCCTTGGCCTTGAGCAGGTTGGTCGCCTTGTCGGCGCCCTCGGCGTGCTCCTTGAACTTCCACATCACGATGTGCTTGAGCATGGCGGGCCTCGTTACTTGCTTGCGGGGGTGTTCGACAGGCGCGAGCGCACGTAGATCAGCACGAAGCCGACCAGTGCCACGATGCCGCCGGGCACGGCGATGCTCCAGCCCAGCGCGGCGTCGGTACGGCCGGTGGCGATGCCCAGGATCACGACGAACAGGCCGCCGTAGATCAGGATCCAGATCCACTTCTCGAGGCGTGCGTGCGGCTTCGGTGGCTTGGCGGCGGGGGTGTTGCTGGGGGTGGTGTTCGGCGAATCGGTAGTGGCCATCAGAAGGCGTCCTCGGGCAAAGCTGTACAGGTCGGGTCGCGGGTTTCGACCACGTTGAGCCATGCGCCGATTTTCGGCAGCTCGTAGTGGAAGAAGTAGTCCGTGGCGCCGATCTTGCCAGCTGTTACCGCCCTCGCCTTTTCACCATCGCTCTGCAGGGCCCTTTGGGCTACGTCGAGCCAGATCCAGGCCAGCACCGTATGGCCGAAGGCCTGCATGTACGGCACCGCGTTGGCCAGCGCGTCAGCCGGGTCGCCGGTGGACCAGGCAGCCTCGGTGGCGCTGCCGATGCGCTGCAGCGCGGCGCCCAGCGCCTTGGCATGGGCCGCCAGCGCAGGCACCTTGGCCGCGCGGCCGATGGTGCCCGTCATTCGCTCGGCCAGCAGGTGCAGGCCGCGGCCCTTCTCCATCAGCACCTTGCGGCCCAGCATGTCTGCCGCCTGGATGCCGTGGGTTCCCTCGTGGATCATGTTCAGGCGGTTGTCGCGCCAGTACTGCTCCACCGGAAAGTCGCGCGTGTAGCCATAGCCGCCGTGCACCTGGATGGCCAGCGAATTGGCCTCCAGGCACCACTCGCTGGGCCAGCTCTTGGCGATGGGCGTGAGTACTTCGAGCAGCAGGCGTGCGTCGTCGGCGGCCTGAGCGTCGCCGGTCTTCTGCTCGTCGACCAGCCGTGCGCAGTACAGCTCCAGCGCCAGCGCGCCCTCGCAGTACGCCTTCTGGGCCAGCAGCATGCGCCGCACGTCGGCGTGCTCGATGATGCGCACTTGCGGCGCGGCCGAGTCCTTGGCGACTGCCGTGCCAGCGGCTTCCGGCTTCTTCACCAGCCGGCCCTGCGGACGGCTCTTCGCGTATTCGAGCGAGGCGTGGTAGCCGGCCATGCCGAGCATGGTGGCAGCCGTGCCGACGCCGATGCGTGCCTCGTTCATCATGTGGAGCATGCAGTGCAGGCCCTTGCCGGGCGCGCCGACCAGGTAGCCCACCGCGCCGGCCTTGCCGTCGACCGGGTACTTGCCCTCTCCGAAGTTCAACAGCGTGTTGGTGGTGCCGCGCCAGCCCAGCTTGTGGTTGAGGCCCGCGAGCGCCACGTCGTTGCGCTGGCCCGTGAGCTGGCCCTTGGTGTCGACCATGCGCTTGGGCACGATGAAGAGCGAGATGCCGCGCGTGCCGGGCACCAGCTTGCCGTTCTCGTCCGGGATCTTGGCGAGCACGATGTGCACGATGTTCTCGGTCAGCTCGTGGTCACCCGACGAGATCCACATCTTGTTGCCCGTGAGGCGGTAGCGCGGCCCCAGCGGGTCGTCTTGAAAGTCGGCGCCATCGGGCACTGCGCGCGTGGCCACGTCGCTCAGCGACGAGCCGGCCTGCGGCTCCGACAGGCACATGGTGCCGGCCCAGCGCCCCGAGAACTCGTTCTTGGCGAACACCTCTTTCTGCATCTCGGTGCCGTGCACCATCAGCAGGTTGGCGTTGCCGCTGGTGAGCATGTTCGAACCGATGCTCACCGAGGCCATCGCGAAGAAACTGTTGGCGGCGGCCGAGAGCGTGTACGGCAGCTGCATGCCTCCGATGTCGTAGTCCTGCGCCGCGCTCATCATTCCCGACTCGACGAAGGCCTTGTGCGCGTCGTGCGTGGCCTGCGGCAGGATGACCTTCTCGCCGTCGAAATGCGGCTCCTGTGTGTCGACCGTGCGGTTGAACGGCGCGTACTTCTCGCGCGCGATGCGCTCGCAGGTGTCGAGCACCGCGTCGAAGGTTTCGCGCGAATGGTCGGCAAAGCGTTCGCGCTGGTTGAGCGACTCGGCGTCGAGCCAGTCGTAGAGCAGGAAGTCGAGGGTGGAACGCAGGCTCATGGAAATGTCTCTTCTTGCTACTTTTTCGGGGGATCGGGCAGTCTGGCGATGGTGCCCTGCGCCAGCGCGCAAAGCTTCTCGGTGCCGTCGCTCACCACGAACACCACGCAGGTGCAGACGGCCTGCGAGCTGCCACTGTGGGCCGTCCTGGCGCGTGCGACCAGCCGGTCGCCGAGTGCGGGCCGCACGTAGTTGATCTTGAATTCGGAGGTCACCACCGGCACGCGCAACGCGCTGCCACCGGCGAAGGTGAGCGCGTTGTCGGCCATGTAGCTCACGATGCCGCCATGGGCGAAGCCGTTCTGCTGCTTCAACTGCGCGGTGAGCGGCAGCTGAAGTTCTGCAAGACCGGGCGCCAGCGCGTGCAACTCCGCGCCGATCAGCGCACTGAACGGCTGCGATGCGAGCACGCGGCGCCCGTAGGCCAAAGCGGCTTCGGGCGAGACCTCCTGGTCATGGCCCAAGCCGGACATGATTACAAGACCTCGAACACGCCCGCGGCGCCCATGCCGCCGCCTATGCACATCGTGACCACGACCTTCTTGGCGCCGCGGCGCTTGCCTTCGATGAGCGCGTGGCCCGTGAGGCGCTGGCCGCTCACGCCGTAGGGGTGGCCCACCGCGATGGCGCCGCCGTTCACGTTCAGGCGGTCACCCGGGATGCCCAGCTTGTCGCGGCAGTAGATCACCTGCACGGCAAAGGCTTCGTTCAGCTCCCACAGGTCGATGTCGTTGACCGTCAGGCCCAGGCGCTTGAGCACCTTCGGAATGGCGAAGACGGGGCCGATGCCCATCTCGTCGGGCTCGCAGCCCGCCACGGCGAAACCGAGAAAACGGCCCAGGGGCTTCAGGCCCTTCTGCTCGGCGTACTTCTCGTCGACCACCACACAGGCGCCGCCGCCGTCGGAGAACTGGCTGGCATTGCCGGCCGAGATCACGCCGCCGGGGATGGCCGGGCGGATACCGCTGATGCCTTCCTTGGTGGTGCCGGGACGGATGCCTTCGTCGTTCTCGACGGTGACTTCCTTGGTGCGCAGGCCCATCACGGGGTCGGCCACGCCGGCCAGTACGGTGATGGGGGCGATCTCGGCCTTGAAGAGGCCGGCTTCCAGCGCGGCAGTGGCACGCTGCTGGCTTTGCGCGCCGTATTCGTCCATGGCGTCGCGGCCGATGTTGTAGCGCTTGGCGACCTGCTCGGCCGTCTGCAGCATGTTCCAGTAGATCTCGGGCTTGTGCTTCACGAGCCACGGGTCGGCCAGCATGTGCTTGTTGGCTTCGTTCTGCACGCACGAGATGCTCTCGACGCCGCCGGCCACGTACACCTCGCCCTCGCCCGCGATGATGCGCTGGGCGGCGGTGGCGATGGTCTGCAGGCCCGACGAGCAGAAGCGGTTGATGGTCATGCCCGAGGTCGTGATCGGCAGGCCGGCGCGCAGCGCGATCTGGCGCGCGATGTTCGAGCCGGTCGCACCTTCGGGCGTGGCGCAGCCCATGATGACGTCGTCGACCGATGCGGGGTCGATGCCGGCGCGCTGCACGGCGTGCTGAACGGCGTGGCCACCCAGCGTGGCGCCGTGCGTCATGTTGAAGGCACCCTTCCAGCTCTTCGCGAGCGGCGTGCGGGCAGTGGAAACGATGACGGCGCTGGTCATGGTGAGGTCCTTTGAAGCAGAGGGAAGGGAAAGAAGGTTGCGGTTGTCGTCATTGCGCCGGAGCAGCGTTGGTGTTGCTCAGGAGCTGGCGGTAGAAGCCGATCATCTCGCCGTAGTTCGAGATGGCCAGGCGTTCGTTGTTGCCGTGAAAGCGCGCCAGGTCCTCGCCCTTCACGCGGAACGGCGAGAAGCGGAAGACGGCGTCGCTCACGATGCTGAAGTGGCGCGAGTCGGTCGCGGCGGTCATGAGGCCGGGGGCCACCACCGCATCGGGGAAGCTCTGGCGCACGGCCTGCTGGATCGCGCGGTAGCCGGTGCTGTCGGTGGGCGACACGGGCGACGGCTCCGAATTGCCCGGATAGGCCTTGATCTTGATGTCGTCGTTGCCCAGCGCCTTGCGCAGGTGCGCCTCGGTGCTGGCGATGGTGTCGCCCGGCAGGATGCGGAAATTGACGGCCGCCTCGGCACGGCCGGGCAGCACGTTGTCCTTGTTGCCCGCGCGAATGATGGTCAGCGCCGTGGTGGTGCGCAGCATGGCGTTGCTGCTCGGGCTCTTCTCGAGCTGGCCGCGAACCAGCGGCTCGGTGAGCCACAGGTTCGAAAGCATCACGCGGTTGACGCCGCTCATCTCGGGCGCCAGTGCGCCGAACATCTGGCCCGCCACGCCCTGGATGCCGCCGGGCATCGGGCTGGCCTCGAGCCTTGCCAGCGCCGCGCTCATCATGCCAATGGCGCTGTGCTGCGGAGGCATCGACGAATGGCCGGGAGCGGTATCCAGCGACAGGAAGAAGGTGGCATAGCCCTTCTCCGCCAGCCCGATGAGAGCCGCCGGCTTGCTCAGGCCCGGAAGCACGCCGTCGAGCACCAGCAGGCCTTCGTCGAGCACCCAGTCGAGGCGCACGTTGCGCGACTTGAGCAGTTCCGCGATGGGCAGCGCACCACGCAGGCCGCTCACCTCTTCGTCGTCGCCCATCACGAGGTAGACGGTCTGCCTCGGCTTGAAGCCGGCGCCGATGAGCAGCTCGACGGCCTCCATCTGCGCGAACAGGTTGCTCTTGTTGTCGAGCGTGCCGCGACCCCAGATGAAGCCGTCCTTGATCTCGCCAGAGAAGGGATCGACCGACCAGGCCTTCTCGGTGCCCGGCGCGATGGGCACCATGTCCTGGTGCGCCATCAGCGCGACGGGCTTGGCCTGCGGGTCGGTGCCGGTCCAGGTGTAGAACAGCGCCTTGTTGCCCACCACTTCCTTCTTCAGGGTGGCGTGCACCTTCGGAAACTGCTGCTCCAGGAATGCATGCAGCTTGTCGAACTCGGCCGCGTTGGCGGCCGGATCGTCCAGGCCCGACACCGTGCGGAACGTGATCGCCGTGGAGAGCCGCTTGGCGGCTGCCTGCAGGTCGATGTCCAGCTTCGGCGCGGGCGCCACCGCCAACTGCTGCGACGGCGTGGTCCAGGTCTTGACCGCCACGGCGGCCACCAGCAGCACAATTGCCAGCAGCAGCCCGAGGAAGATGCGTTTCAACATTGGCGGTCTTGGCCCTGGTTCTGTCGTTGGTCTCAGCCGAAGGACTTGCCTTCTGCCACCAGCTTCTGGATCAGCGGCGCGGGCTGCCAGAACTCGGCGTCGTCGCGCGGGTTCTTCGCGAAACTCTTCATCGTCTCGGCCACGTTGTACAGGCCGACTTGCGATGCGTAATGCATCGGGCCGCCGCGATAGATCGGGAAGCCGTAGCCGGTGAGGTACACCATGTCGATGTCGCCCGACTTCGAGGCGATGCCGTCTTCAAGGATGTGCGCGCCTTCATTGACCAGCGCGTACACCAGGCGCTGAACGATTTCCTCGTCGGAAATCTTGCGCGGCGTGATGCCCAGTTCCTTGCGGTGGTCCTCGATCATCTTGTTGACGAGGTCCGACGGAATGGCGTCGCGCTTGCCGGCCTGGTAGTCGTACCACCCTGCCCCGGTCTTCTGGCCGAAGCGGCCCAGTTCGCAGAGCTTGTCGGCCGTGCGGCTGTACTTCATGTCGGCACGCTCGACGGCGCGGCGCTTGCGGATGGCCCAGCCGATGTCGTTGCCGGCCAGGTCGCCCATGCGGAACGGGCCCATGGCGAAGCCGAACTTCTCGATGGCCTTGTCGACCTGCTGTGGCGTCGCGCCTTCATCGAGAAGGAAGCCGGCCTGACGCGAGTACTGCTCGATCATGAGGTTGCCGATGAAGCCGTCGCACACGCCCGAGACCACTGCGGTCTTCTTGATCTTCTTGCCGATGGCCATGACCGTGGCGAGCACGTCCTTGCCGGTGGCCTTGCCGCGCACCACTTCCAGCAGCTTCATCACGTTGGCCGGGCTGAAGAAGTGCATGCCGACCACGTCCTGAGGACGGTCGGTGAACGAGGCAATCTTGTCGACGTCGAGCGTGGAGGTGTTCGAGGCCAGGATCGCGCCCTTCTTTGCGACGCGGTCGAGTTCCTTGAACACTTTTTCCTTCACGCCGATTTCCTCGAACACGGCCTCGATGATGAGGTCGGCGTCCTTCAGGTCGTCGTAGCTCAGCGTGGTGCTCAGCAGCGCCATGCGCTGCTCGTACTTGTCCTGCTTGAGCTTGCCCTTCTTGACCTGGGCTTCGTAGTTTTTCTTGATGGTGGCGACGCCGCGGTCCAGCGCCTCCTGCTTCATCTCGAGGATCTTGACGGGAATGCCCGCGTTCAGGAAGTTCATCGAGATGCCGCCGCCCATGGTGCCGGCGCCGATCACGCCGACCGACTTGATCTCGCGCTTGGGCGTGTCTTCCGGCACGTCGGGAATCTTGCTCGCGGCACGCTCGGCCATGAACAGGTGGCGCAGCGCCAGCGATTCGGGCGTGAACATCAGCGCGGTGAACAGGCGTCGTTCCTCGGCCATGCCTTCGTCGAACTTCAGCTTCGTCGCGGCCTGCACGGCGTCGATGCACTTCAGCGGCGCGGGGTAGTTCTTCGACATGCCGCCGACCATGTTCTTCGAGAACTGGAAGTAGGCGTCGCCCTGGGGATGCTTGCACGGCAGGTTGCGCACCAGCGGCAGGGCCTCGCCCGTCTTGCCGGCCACGCCCTTGGCGAATTCCACGGCTTCCTCGAACACCGACTCGGCCGATGCAGCCAGCTTGTCGAACAGCTTCTGGCCGGGCAGGCTCGCGAGCAGTTCGCTCTTCACGGGCTCGCCGCTGACGATCATGTTCAGGGCGGTCTCGACGCCGAGCACGCGCGGCAGGCGCTGCGTGCCGCCCGCGCCGGGCAGCAGGCCCAGCTTGACTTCGGGCAGCGCCACGCTGGTGCCGGGAGCGGCCACGCGGTAGTGGCAGCCCAGGGCCAGCTCGAGGCCGCCGCCCATGCACACCGAGTGGATGGCCGCGACGATGGGCTTCGGGGAGGCTTCGAGCGCGAGGATCACGCTCAGCAGGTTGGGCTCCTGCAGCGCCTTGGGCGTGCCGAACTCCTTGATGTCCGCGCCGCCCGAGAACGCCTTGCCGGCGCCGGTGATGACGATGGCCTTGACGGCGTCGTCGGCATTGGCCTTCGACAGGCCATCGGTGATGCCGATGCGCGTCGAGAAACCGAGACCGTTGACCGGAGGGTTGGTCATTGTGATCACGGCGATATCGCCGAGCACTTTGTATTCAGCCGTCATGCTGCGTTCCTTGGTGTGTGAAGAAAAAGAAGAAAAAGCACGAGTGTTCTTTTTCGGGGGATTCTAGGCGTTTCGCGAGGCCAAACAATGGCACGCAGTCGCTGTAGAGACAAGGCCCTCCCCGTGGAGGGCGGGGCTTTCAGGGAACACCGCGGAACCGGCTTTGCCGGGCCGCAGGTGTTGCCCCCTGCAAGGGGGAAGGCGTGCGCGACACGAAGTGCGCGAAGCCTGGGGGTTTGCCTAGACTTCCAACCACTCCTTGCGAGTGGTGGCGTCGGCCCTGAGGCTGTCCGGCGTGCCGTCGAACACGATGCTGCCATGGCCCATGACGAGCGCGCGATCCGAGATCTGCATCGCGCTGGTGAGCTTCTGCTCGATCAGCAGCACCGAGATGCCCTTGTCCTTCAGCGTGCGAAGGTACTGCCCCACCAGCTCGACGATCTTGGGCGCGAGGCCCTCGGTGGGCTCGTCGATGATGATGAGGTCGGGGTCGCCCATCAGCGTGCGGCACAGCGTGAGCATCTGCTGCTCGCCGCCCGAGAGCACGCCGGCTTCGGTGTGCTGGCGCTCCTTCAGGCGCGGGAACATGCCGTACATGTCGTCGAAGGACCAGCGGCTGCCCTTGCCCGAGCCCTTCTGCCCCAGCAGCAGGTTCTGGTGCACCGTGAGCTTGGGGAAGATGTCGCGGTTCTCGGGCACATAGCCGATGCCGAAATGCGCGATCTCATAAGCCTTGCGGCGCAGGATGTCCTGCCCCTTCCAATGCAGGCCGCCTTCGGCATGCACCAGGCCCATGATGGCCTTGGCGGTGGTCGAGCGGCCCGAGCCGTTGCGGCCCAGCAGCGCGACGATCTCGCCCGGGTTCACGTCGAACGAAACGCCATGCAGCACATGGCTCTTGCCGTAGTAGGCGTGGATGTCTTTGAGCTTCAGCATTTCAGTGTCCCGCCCCTTGCGCATCGGCAACCGCCGAGCCGAGGTATGCCTCCTGCACCCGCGCATTGGCGCGAACGGCAGCCGGCGTGTCGAAGGCGATCACTTCGCCGTACACCACCACCGCGATCTTGTCGGCCAGCCCGAAGACCACGCCCATGTCGTGCTCCACCGTCAGCAGCGTCTTGCCGACGGTGACGTGCTTGATGAGCGCGATGAAGTGCGAGGTCTCGGTCTTGCTCATGCCCGCCGTGGGCTCGTCCAGCAGGATGACGCTGGCGCCGCCGGCGATGGTCACGCCGATCTCCAGCGCGCGCTGCTCCGCATAGGTGAGGTTCACCGCGTGCACGTCGCGCTTCTTCTCCAGGCCGATCTGGCGAATCAGCTCTTCGGTGCGCTCGTTGGCGTCGTCCAGGTTCGAGAGAAAGCGCAGGAAGGTGTACTTGTAGCCCAGGCTCCACAGCACGCCGCAGCGCAGGTTCTCGAAGACCGTGAGCTTCGGGAAGATGTTGGTGATCTGGAAGCTGCGCGACAGCCCCATGCGATTGATTTCGTACGGCTTCATGCCGTCGATGCGCTGGCCGTTGAGCAGCACCTCGCCGCTGCTGGGCGTGAGCCGCCCGCTGATCAGGTTGAACAGCGTGGACTTGCCCGCGCCGTTCGGCCCGATGATGGCGATGCGCTCGCCGGCCGTCACGGCCAGGTCGACGCCACGGATGATGTCCGTCTTGCCGAAGCTCTTGCGCAGGTTCCTGAGTTCGAGTGAATAGGTCATGCCGTCTCCCTGCGCTTGATCTCGGCTTCGATTTCTTCCTGGGCATGACCCCAGACCTTCGCGAAGCGGCGGCGCACCACCTCGAACACGCCCAGGCCCACGGCCAGCAGAGCCACAGCGACGATCCAGGCCGTAGCCGACGAGGTGTCGAGCTGCAGGCCGGCGAATGGCACCATCGGTCCGAGCGCCGCATTCAGCTGCATGTGATAGATCATCTCGACGATGGCCGCCGCGCCCGCAAGCATGATGGCCGAGCCGATGAACAGGCCCACGTACAGCAGGTAGAAGCGCTTGATCTTGCCGAACAGCGCCACGCGCACGTTCATCATGATCAGGCTGGCCACGCCGCCGGGCGCGAACATCACCATCAGCAGGAACACCAGGCCCACGTACAGCAGCCAGGCCTTGCTGAGCTCCGACAGCAGCACCAGCGCGAACACCAGCAGCGCCGCGCCGATGATCGGCCCGAAGAAGAAGGTCGCGCCGCCGAGGAAGGTGAACAGCAGGTAGCTGCCCGAGCGCAGCCCGTTGAGGCTGTCGGCCGCGTTCACGATCTCGAAGTTGATGGCCGCCAGCCCGCCGCCGATGCCCGCGAAGAAGCCCGCGATGATGAAGGCGTAGTAGCGCACGCGCTGCGTGTTGTAGCCGATGAACTCCACGCGCTCCGGGTTGTCGCGCACCGCGTTCAGCATGCGCCCGAGCGGCGTGCCGGTAAAGGCGAACATGAGCCCGGTGCAGATGAAGCAGTAGACCGCGATCAGGTAATACACCTGGTTCTGCGGGCCGAAGTTGAGCCCGAAGAACGAGGCGCCGTACACGCGGTTGGTGGTGATGCCGCCCTCGCCGCCGAAGAAGCTCGGGAACATCAGCGCCATCGCGGCCACGAGTTCGCCAAGGCCCAGCGTGATCATCGCGAAGGTGGTGCCCGATTTCTTGGTCGACACGTAGCCGAACACCACGGCGAAGAACATGCCACCGAGGCCGCCCACGAGCGGAATCAGCACCAGCGGGATCGGCAGCTTGCCGGCGGAGGCCAGATTCATCGCGTGGATCGCGATGAACGAGCCCAGGCCCACGTACACCGCGTGCCCGAAGCTGAGCATGCCGCCCTGCCCCAGCAGCATGTTGTAGCTCAGGCAGATGATGATCAGGTAGCCGATCTGCGACAGCATGGTCAGTGCCAGGCTGCTGGTGAAGATCATCGGCGCCACGATCAGCAGCAGCGCGAAGAAGGACCAGATCAGGATGCGGCCGATGTTCAGCGGCTTGAAGCGGTAGTACTGCGTCGGCGCCTTGCCGGCCGCGGCGTTCGGTGTGGTTGTGGTGGTTACGGTATTCATGGCGTCAGTCCTCCCGCGTTCCGAGAAGACCCTTGGGCCGGAAGATGAGAATCAGCACCAGGAACAGGTACGGAAGAATCGGAGCGACCTGCGAGATGGTCAGCTTGAGCAGCTCGTAGCCGAAGGTCTGATCGGTCACTGCCACGCCGAAGGCCTGCAAGCCAGTTGCCAGCGACTGGTCCATGGCCACGGCGAAGGTCTGCACCACGCCGATGATCAGAGAGGCCAGGAAGGCGCCCGCCAGCGAGCCCATACCGCCGACCACCACCACCACGAAGATGATGGAGCCGACCGAGGCTGCCATGGCCGGTTCGGTGACGTAGGTGTTGCCGCCGACCACGCCCGCGAGGCCGGCGAGCGCGGCACCGCCGCCGAACACCAGCATGAACACGCGCGGCACGTTGTGGCCCAGCGCCTCGACCATCTCGGGGTGCTTCAGTGCCGCCTGGATGACCAGGCCGATGCGAGTGCGCGTCAACAGCAGCCACACCGACACCAGCATCAGCACCGCCACCAGCATGATGAAGGAGCGCGACTTGGGGAACTGCGTGCCGTAGAGCGTGAAGAGCGGCCCCTGCAGTGCCGACGGAAGACCGTACGGCACCGTGGAACGGCCCCACACCAGTTGCACGACTTCGAGGATCAGGTACGAGAGACCGAAGGTCACCAGCAGCTCGGGCACGTGGCCGAACTTGTGGACGCGGCGCAGGCAGTAGCGCTCGAATGCGGCGCCCATTGCGAACACCAGCACTGGTGCGATGAAGAGCGCCGGCCAGAAGCCCACGACGCCCGACAGCGTGTAGGCGAAATAGGCGCCCAGCATGTAGAAGCTGGCGTGCGCGAAGTTGAGCACGCCCATCATGCTGAAGATCAGCGTGAGGCCAGAGCTCAGCATGAACAACAGCAAGCCGTAGCTCACGCCGTTGAGCAGCGAGATGACGAAGAATTCGACGTTCATCGGTCTTTCGTGTCAGGTGGAAAAGAAAAAGGCCCGAGTGTTGAAGCCGGGCCTCGACCTGTCAGGCAGCGGCGGCGATCAGGAGGCGCCGCCGGGCCGCTTCATCTGGCACGAGGTGGGCGTACTGGCCACGTAGGCGTCGTAGTACTTCACCGGAGCCAAGGTGTAGCCGGTGTTCTCCGGGCTGTACGGGTACTTGGCGCTGGCCTTCTCCCACTTGGCGATGTACAGGCCCTGCTGCGCCTGGTGGTCGGTCTTGCGCAGCTCGATGTCGCCGTTGAAGCTCTTGAACTTCATGCCTTCCATGGCGGCGGCCACCTTGACGGGGTCGGTCGACTTGGTCTTCACGAAGGCTTCGGTCAGCGCCTGGAACACCGTATAGACGTCGGTGGTGTAGAGGTCGTCGTTGAACTTCTTCTTGAACTCCTCGGCGTACTTCTGCATGTCGCCGCCCATGTTGTAGTGGGCATAGCCGACCTGGTACACCTTGCCGTCGGACGCCGCGCCCATGGCGGTCGGCGTGCGGGTGGTCACGGCGTAGTAGGTGTAGAACTTGACGTTCAGGCCCGAATCGTTGGCCGCCTTGATGAGCAGCGCGAGGTCGGAACCCCAGTTGCCGGTGATGACGGTGTCCGCACCCGAGGCCTTGATCTTGGCGACGTACGGCGCGAAGTCGCGCACCTGGGCCAGCGGATGCAGGTCGTCGCCGACGATCTGCACGTCGGGGCGCTTGGTCTTGAGGTTTTCCTTGGCGAACTTCGAGACCTGCTGGCCGTGCGCGTAGTTCTGGTTGAGCAGGTAGACCTTCTTGATCTCCGGCTGGTCCTTCATGTAGGTGGTCAACGCTTCCATCTTCATCGACGTGTCGGCGTCGAAGCGGTACTGCCAGTAGCTGCACTTGCTGTTGGTCAGGTCGGGGTCGACGGCCGCGTAGTTCAGGTACAGCGCTTCCTTGCCCGGATTGCGCGCGTTGTTCTTCTCGAGCGCATCGATGATGGCCAGCGCCGGGCCGGAACCGTTGCCCTGCACGATGTAGCGCGCGCCCTGGTCGAGGGCCGAGCGCAGTGCGCTGGTGGTCTCCTGCGGGCTGAGCTTGTTGTCGATGCCGATGATCTCGAACTTCACGCCTGCCGCATTCTTCTTGTTGAACTCTTCGGCAAAGAACTGGAAGGTCTTGAGCTGGTTCGTCCCGACCGCGGCCATGAGGCCCGACAGCGGGTCGAGCCATGCGATCTTGACGGTTTCACCCTTCTGGGCAAAGGCACCGGTGGCGGTTGCAGCGATGACGGCTGCTGCGGCGATTTTCAGAGCGAACTTCAATCTATATCTCCTGGTCAAACCGATTCAAAACGCCGCACGAGAGTACAAGCGTTTGCAGCCCCTCCCCTCAGGGAATGCCCGTAAGAGGGGGGCTGCAAAGGCCCGTTTCTATCGCGCATGCGACACCGCGTTTCTCCAATTTGCTACCCGCTGGTAGACAGCTGCTACCAATGGGTAGGAAACGCGTTCACAAAGACGCCTAGGGGCGCTTCATCTGGCACGACGTGGGCGTACTCGCCACGTACGATTCGAAGTACTTCACGGGAACGTTCGTGTAGCCGGTGTTCTCCGCGTCATACGGATACTTGGCGCTGGCCTTCTCCCACCTCGCGATGTAGAGGCCCTGCTGCAACTGGTGGTCGGACTTGCGCATCTCGACCTCGCCGTTGAAGCTCTTGATCTTCATGCCCTCCAGCGCCGCGGCCACCTTGACCGGATCGGTCGACTTGGTCTTGACGAAGGCGGCGTCGAGCAGCGCGAACGCGTGATAGATCGACGACTGCGTGAGGTCGTCGTTCATGCGCTTCTTGTAGCCGGCGAGCAGCTGCTGGATCTCGCCGCCCATGTTGTAGTGCGCGTAGGCGACGGTGTAGACCTTGCCGTCGGAGGTGGCGCCCATCGCCGTGGGCGTGCCCGCGCCGGGCGCGTAGTAGGTCAGGAACTTGACGTTCAGGCCCGAGTCGTTGGCCGCCTTGATGAGCAGCGACAGGTCGGAGCCCCAGTTGCCGGTGATGACGGTGTCCGCGCCGGAGGCCTTGATCTTGGCGATGTAGGGAGAGAAGTCGCGCACCTGCGCCAGCGGGTGCAGGTCGTCGCCCACGATCTGGATGTCGGGGCGCTTCACCTTCAGGTCTTCCTTGGCGAACTTCGACACCTGCACGCCGTGGGCGTAGTTCTGGCCCAGGATGTAGACCTTCTTGATGTCGGGCTGGTCCTTCATCCAGGTGGTGAGTGCCTCCATCTTCATGGAGGTGTCGGCGTCGAGCCGGAAGTGCCAGTAGCTGCACTTGCTGTTGGTCAGGTCGGGGTCGACGGCCGCGTAGTTCATGTACAGCAGCTCCTTGCCCGGATTGCGCGCGTTGTTCTTCTCGATGGCGTCGATGATCGCGAGCGCGGGGCCGGAACCGTTGCCCTGCATGATGTAGCGCGCGCCCTGGTCCTGCGCGGAACGCAGGGCCGCGGTGGTCTCCTGCGGGCTGAGCTTGTTGTCGAGCGCGATGATCTCGAACTTCACGCCCGACTGGTTCTTCTTGTTGAACTCTTCAGCAAGGAATTGCGTGGTCTTCAGCTGGTTGGTGCCAACCGCCGCCATCAGGCCCGACAGCGGGTCGAGCCATGCGATCTTGACGGTCTCGCCCTTTTGGGCGAATGCGGCGGCAGCGCCCACCAGCATTGCACAGGCAGCTACTGACTTGATAGCAAATTGCATGAAGAGTCTCCAGTGTGTAAGGCGGAATGCCAGCGTACAAGCGCCCTTTTTTTCGCCGCACAGGGATTGCCCGCAAGGAAGGCCGCCGAGGCGGCTTTCCTATCGCGTGCGCGACAGTGCGGGTGGGCTTTTGAATCGTCGTTTCAGAGTCCGGGCAGCTTGTAGTCCTTGAGCAGTTCGCGCAGCCTGGTCTTGAGGATCTTTCCGGTGGCGCCGATCGGGATCGCCTCGACGAACACCACGTCGTCCGGGATCTGCCACTTGGCGGTCTTGCCCTCGTAGAACTTCAGCAGCTCCTCGCGCGTGACCTCGGCGCCGGGCTTCTTCACGACCGCGATGATCGGCCGCTCGTCCCACTTCGGATGGAACACGCCGATGCACGCCGCCATGGCCACGGCCGGATGCGCGACGGCGATGTTCTCGATGTCGATGGAGCTGATCCACTCGCCGCCGGACTTGATCACGTCCTTGCTGCGGTCGGTGATCTGCAGGTAGCCCTCGGCGTCGATGGTGGCCACGTCGCCCGTGGGGAACCAGCCGCGGTTGCGCTCGTCGGGAATGAGCGGGTCGCCGCCCTCGCCCTTGAAGTACTCCTTGACGATCCACGGGCCCTTGACCAGCAGGTCGCCGTAGGCCTTGCCGTCCCAGGGCAGCTCCTTGCCGTCGCCGTCGACGATCTTCATGTCCACGCCGAAGATGGCGCGGCCCTGCTTCATGCGGATCTGCAGCTGCGCGTCGGGCGGCAGCGACAGGTGCTTGTTCTTGAGCGTGCACAGCGTGCCCAGCGGGCTCATCTCGGTCATGCCCCAGGCGTGCAGCACCTCGACGTTGTAGTTCTCCTGGAACGCGCGGATCATGGCCGGCGGGCAGGCCGAGCCGCCGATCACCGTGCGGTTGAGCTTGCTGAACTTCAGCCCGTTCGCCTGCATGTGGCCGAGCATCATCTGCCACACGGTCGGCACGCCGGCGGCGAAGGTCACGCCCTCGCCTTCGATCAGCTCGTACACCGACTTGCCGTCCAGCGCCGGGCCGGGGAACACGATCTTGCAGCCCACCAGAGCCGCCGAATACGGAATGCCCCACGCGTTGACGTGGAACATCGGCACCACCGGCAGCACCGAGTCGCGAGCCGACAGGCGCATCACGTCCGGCAAGGCCGCGGCGTACGCGTGCAGCAGCGTCGAGCGGTGGCTGTAGAGCGCGGCCTTCGGGTTGCCCGTGGTGCCGCTCGTGTAGCACATGCTCGAGGCGGAGTTCTCGTCGAAGCTGGGCCACTCGTACTCGGTGGACTGAGTGCCCATCCAGCTCTCGTAGCTCACGAGGTTGGGCACGCCGCTGTCGGCGGGCAGCTTGTCCGCATCACACAGCGCAATCCATTTCCGGATCGTGGGACAGCGTGCATGCACGGCCTGCACCAGCGGCAGGAACGTGAGGTCGAAGCACAGGATCTGGTCTTCGGCATGGTTGGCGATCCACGCGATCTGGTCGGGGTGCAGGCGCGGGTTGATGGTGTGCAGCACGCGGCCGCTGCCGCTCACGCCGTAGTACAGCTCCAGGTGCCGATAGCCGTTCCAGGCCAGGGTGGCGATGCGGTCGCTGAACAGCAGTTGCTCGCCGTCCAGCGCATTGGCCACCTGCTTGGCGCGCGATGCGATGTCGCTCCATGTGCAGCGGTGGATATCGCCTTCGACCCGGCGCGAGACGATCTCGCCTTCGCCGTTGTGGCGTTCGGCGAACTCGATCAGCGACGAGATCAGAAGCGGTTGGTCTTGCATCAAACCCAGCATCTACGGACTCCTATGTGAAATGACTTCTTGTCTAAAGCTAGCGGACAACGGATTCACGCAAGCTTCGGCCACTTCCACAATGGCACAAACCCGCACTGCACGATTGAACGAAGCGGCTCAAGTGGGAGCCCTCGGACCGGTGCCCGCCGGCACCGTCACCACGTTGGTGCGGCACGGCTGGCGCAGCGTCTTGCCGCAGTCCGGCAGCGCGGCGGCATGCGGATACGGCACGTACCCCAGCACGATGCTCGACGCATTGGCGGCCTGATGCCACAGCGTGTTGGTCGAAGGCGTCTTGTCGTTGCCGAACAGCCAGAAGCCGGTCTGCGAGGGCGAGTCCACCGTCACGCGGATGCTGGAGCCGGCACGGAAGACATGGGCGAACTTCTGGATCTCGACGCGCACCAGGTTGGGCTGCCCCGGCAGCAGCGCCGATTCCTTCGGTTGCGTGAAGTCGCCGAAGGGACGCAGTTCGGTGGAGCGGCTGTCGTCGAGCGCGCGCCTGGAGGCGCGCAGCCATCCGCGCTGCACGAACATTTCCTTGCCGTCGGGCCGCACCTCGGACACGGTGACCTGCAGGTCGGTGTTGTCGGCGGTGGCGCTCAGGTACAGATCGGCCGAGCCTTCCCCGTAGAAGCTCAGGTCCTCGGGCAAGGCGGCGGTGGTGAAGGTGAGCTGGCCGTCCTTTTCCGCGTCGGCCACTGCCTGCCAGCCTTCGGCGGCCGGGTTGTTCACCACCGGGCTCTTCGCCGGATACCTGTAGTCGGACGAAGCGGCGCCGCTGTTCGGCTTCGCGTCGCCGAGCACGCCGCCCGGCTGCATCCACAGGCGCATCGGCTTGACCTTGACCGGCAGGCGGTCGAACTCGGCCACGGCCGTCTGCTTCAGCTTCGCGGCGCCGTTCACCGCTTTCTGGTCGGTCTGCTGCATCTCCTGCAGCAGGCGCACGTGCGGCTCCTTCTCGAAGCCGTTGTCCTCGCCCTTCACGAAATGGGCAAGAAAGCGCTTCAGCGTGCCGTCGATGTAGTCGGAGGTGACGTTGGTGTGGTGGTCGCCGTTGGAGCTGATGAGCCACATCTTCCCGGGTGCCATGGTGTCTTCGTAGTAGCCCGAGCGCGGGCCGATCTGCTCGTCCTGCCACGACTGGGTGCCCAGCGCGGGAATGTCGATCTTGCCGGTCTCGTAGAACGCGCTGCGCTTCACGTAGAGGCCGTCGGCATACGGGTTCTCGAGCCACTTGGTCAGGTCGAGATCGGGGCGCTTGATCTTCTCGATGTTGTCGGCCACGGTCTTCGCGCATTCCGTGTCGCCGTCGAGCTTGGCGGCGAGGGCCGCGGCGCGGTTCCAGGTGGCCGGGAAGCCACCCCACCACTGCGAGGGGAAACCGATGTTCTTGATGCCGCCCGGGTAGCCCACGTCGCGGTACGGGTCCGTCACGTTCTTGCTGGGCGTGATCGCCAGCAGGCCCTTGGGCCGGTGCGCCGCCACCCACAGCTGGTTGTAGCCCGAATACGAGTAGCCGACCATGCCGATCCTGCCGTTCGACCAGGGCTGCTTGCCGGCCCATTCGAGGGCGAAGGCGCCTGCCGCGCCGGTGGAGGCGTCGAAGACCTGGTCTTCGCCCGTCGAGCAGCCGGTGCCCGGCACGTTGAGGCCCATCACCGCGTAGCCCTCGGTCACCCAGAGCTGGCCGATGTTCGGGGCCGAACCCGAGCTGTAGCCGTCGTACTCGACCAGCAGCGGAAAGCTGCCCTTGCCTCCGTAGGGCAGCAGCAGCGAATAGCGCATCCTGTTGCCGTCCGGCAGCGTGATGTAGCCCCACTTGCGGACCACACCGGTCTCGGGCGTGGCCGGCGGTTGCGCCGGCGGTGTTTCGGCGGCGGGCGGGAAGAAGGCGAACCCACTGCCCGACGAACCGCTGCCGCCGCAGGCCGCAAGGGCCGCCACGGTGGCAAGCAGCGACGCGGCAAGGCGCCATCGGCGGGGGGTTGTGGAAATCCTCATGTTGTTGTCTCCGTTATCGTTCTGGTGGATGGCATGCGTTGCCCAGGCGCGTCTCGGGGCGGGACGGCGATCCCCTGTATCAGGGCGCCGCGGTGATCTTAGTGGCGGTGGGCGTGGCATCGAGCAACAGCCCCGAGGGCCATGGCGCCCAGGTCGCGCCGAGCTCGGGCGTGTTCGGATCGCCCTTGCGCATGAAGGCTCCCACGCTGGCCATGACGGCGTTCGACAGCGCCAGCCGCCCCTTCTCGTTGGCCTTGCCGCGAATGACGCTCGACACCACCGAGGGGCCGAAGTTGCCGAACACGAAAGGCAGGTCGAAGGCGTGCGCCGCGCCGTACACGTCGTTCCACGGTGAGGCCTCTTGCGCCCAGTCGAGGCGGTAGTGCCAGACGTTGGACTGGCGCGTCTTCAACGTGTTGAGCAGGTTGTCGCGGTTGGCCTCGAAGAGGCCCTTGGTGATGAGCGCGGTGGCCGCGTTGTAGCCGGTGCCGGGCGTGTCTACCGGAAGGTAGAACGGGTCGATGATGTCTTCCACCTTGAGCGTGGACGGCGCATCGGGGTCGAAGTTGAACATCATCGAGAAGCGCTGCGCATCGGTGACGATCCAGCCCGGCTTCGGGAAGCCGATGGTCCCCAGCAGCGACGCGAAGAGCTTGCCCTCGTCGCGCGTGTTGCCCGCGAGCATCGGCACCTTCACGTACTTGTCGGCCGCGATGGCGCCGATGGGGTCGGTCGGAATCACCGTGCCGTCGGGAATGGGCCCGACCGCGCCGAGACCGGCGGCAACCACCGTGGTCAGCATCTTCCCGCCGTCCTGCGCGCGCAGGTACTCGGCGATCTGCGCCGGCGTGCGGCCGGCGATGTAGGCCTGGGCCGCAGTCGCGTCGGCTGCGGTGCCGTCGGCGACGAGCAGCTTCGCGAGGATGGCCTGCCCCTGCGCAAGCGAGGCCGAGGCCGGCGACAGCGAAGGCAGCGTGCCCGGCGGCAGGTTGGTGGCGAGCGAGATGCCGCCGCTCATCTCGAAGGCCTTGTGGAACAGGCCCTTGGCCATCGGCGAGGTCATCACCGACAGCAGGTTGGTGGCACCGGCCGACTCGCCCGACAGCGTGACGTTGCCCGGGTCTCCGCCGAAGTTGGCCACGTTGTCGCGGATGAAGCGCAGCGCCGCCACGTTGTCGAGCAGCGCGAAGTTGCCCGAGTCGTCGCCCTCCGTGCCGCCCGGGCGCAACTGCGGCATGTTCAGGAAGCCCAGGATGCCCAGCCGGTAGCTGGCGGTGATGACCACCGCGTTGGCGGTCTTGGCCAGCGTGGCGCCGTCGTACAGCGGATCGGCCGTGTAGCCCGAGATGTTGCTGCCGCCATGGATGAAGAGCAGCACCGGCAGGTTCTTCTCCGTCGTGGCGGGGCGCCAGACGTTGACGAACAGGCAGTCCTCGCTGCCGCTCGGCTTGCCCAGCATGGTGCCGATGGTCTCGTCGTAGGTGTTGTTGGCGCCGGGGCTGAAGATGCGGCCGATCTGCAGGCAGGCGTTGCCGAATTTCGTGGCCTGGCGGATGCCGCTCCAGGGCTCGGGCGCCGCTGGCGCGCGCCAGCGCAATGCGCCGACCGGCGGTTTGGCGAACGGAATGCCTTTCCAGAACCAGGAGCCCGACCTGGCGCTGTCGTCCACGCCCTCGACCTTGCCGGCCGTGGTCTGGCGGACCATCGGACCGTCGGCTGGCGGCGCGGCTGGAGGGGCGGGAGCCGGTGGTGGCGCGCTCGGCAGGAAGCCGAAGCCGGGCGAACCGGAAGACCCGCCGCCGCAAGCCGATAAGGCCGCGAGGGCTGCCGTCGCGACCACGGTTGCAACGGCCTTCGCCATTGCCGTCCTTGCTGCCGCACCCTGGTCTTGTGCGGTTGTCTCTGTATTCATGTTTTGTCTCCACACCGGGTTAATCGGAATTCCTTGTCCGGTGCCCGCCACCCATACTTCGGGGCCGCCGGGCACGAAAAAAATTCTAGGAACCGGTGCCGTTTTCATCGCTATCGCAAGGAAGCCAATCGAATGACTTCAGGAGCCGCCATGCCGCTGCGCCAGCGCGGACCTCAGCGCCGCGCCATCGGCATGCACCAGCCCGAGTTGCGCACCAGCTCGGCCGCGTGGCTCGAAGGCGTGCTCTCGATGTTCGAGGCCGAGGGGCTGGACGTGCCTTCGCTGCTGCGCGACGCCGGCTTCGACCCCGATTCGCTGCACCGGCAGAACGCGCGCATCCCGGTCGACGAGATCACGGTGCTGTGGCAACTCGCGGTGGCCCGCGCCGGCAGGCCCACGCTGGGCCTGCATCGCGACCTGGCCGCCACGCACAGCAAGCTGGGCACCGTGGGCCATGCCATGTCGTGCAGCCCCAATCTAGAAGCGGCGCTCGAGCGCGTGGCGCGCTACATGGCCGTGATCTCGGACGCCACCGCCTTCTCGCTGCACCCCGAACGCCGCGGGTGCTGGATGGTCATGAAGCACACCGGCGGCAGCCTGCCGATTCCGCGCCAACGCGTCGAATACGCCCTGCTCACCGTGCTGATGCAATGCCGCTGGCTCGCGCGGCGCGAACTGCAACCGCTGGCCATGGAGTTCGTCTATCCCGCGCCTGCCGACGACCGGCCGCATCGCGAGGCCTTCGGCTGCGAGGTGCGCTTCAACGCGCCGGCCAACCGCCTGCTGCTCTCGGCCGCCGACATGGCCCTGCCGCTGCCCACCTTCCACGAGACGCTGGGCGAGATGCAGGAACACCTGCTCGACGATCAGCTGACCCGGCTGGGCCAGACCACCACCAGCAGCCTGGTGTGCGCCGAGATCGCGCGCAGGCTCCAGCATGGCGAGCCGCGCCGGCAGGACGTGGCCTCGGGCCTCGGGCTGGCCGAGCGCACGCTGCAGCGGCGGCTGCAGGAGGAGTCGGTGTCGTTCCAGTCGCTGCTCGACCGCACCCGCCGCGAGCTGGCGCAGGAGTACCTGGCCGAAGACCGCCACACGCTCGCCGACGTGGCCGACATGCTGGGCTTCGTGGACACGAGCAACTTCTTCCGCGCCTGCAAGCGCTGGTTCGGGGTGCCGCCGGCACAGTACCGGGCGCGCATCTGGGACGCCCCCGCGCCGCTGGCTGCCTGAGCCGTGCGGCCCGCGTGCAGCGGGCTCGATGGCCCGTCCGGCAAGGGGTTACGCGCGGTGCCGGACAATCCGGGCATGAGCTTGCTTGCTGAAGACACCGGGGTCGCGGACCTGGGGCTGCGCTGGAAACCCGGCTTCCATGCCCTGGGCCCGGCCTTTCTCACCGATTTGCGGCCGACGACGCTGCCCGATCCTTACTGGGTGGGCCGCAGCGAATCCGTCGCCCGCGACCTGGGCCTGCCGCCCGGCTGGGATTCGTCGCAGGCCACGCTGTCCGCCCTGACAGGCAGCCTGCCCATTGCCGGCACCAGCCCCTTCGCCACGGTCTACAGCGGCCACCAGTTCGGCGTGTGGGCCGGCCAGCTCGGCGACGGGCGCGCCATCATGCTCGGCGAGACGGAGAGCGGGTTCGAGGTGCAACTGAAGGGCGCGGGGCGCACGCCCTACTCGCGCGGCGGCGACGGCCGCGCGGTGTTGCGCTCCAGCATCCGCGAATTCCTTTGCAGCGAGGCCATGCATGGCCTGGGCATCCCGACCACCCGCGCGCTGTGCGTGACCGGCTCCGACGCCCATGTGTACCGCGAAGAGGTGGAAAGCGCGGCCGTCGTCACCCGCGTGGCGCCGAGCTTCGTGCGCTTCGGCCACTTCGAGCACTTCGCAGCCAACCAGCGCGAAGACGAGCTGCGCGCACTGGCCGACTACGTCATCGACCGCTATTACCCGGAGTGCCGCACTACCGACCGCTTCAACGGCAACGCCTACGCTGCCTTCCTTGAAGCCGTGAGCGAGCGCACCGCCGCCCTGCTCGCCCAATGGCAGGCCGTGGGTTTCTGCCACGGGGTGATGAACACCGACAACATGAGCATCCTCGGGCTCACCATCGACTACGGGCCCTTCCAGTTCCTCGACGGCTTCGATCCGCGCCACATCTGCAACCACAGCGACACCAACGGGCGCTACGCCTTCAACCAGCAGCCCAACGTCGCCTACTGGAACCTGTTCTGCCTGGCGCAGGCGCTGCTGCCGCTGATCGGCGACCAGGAGATCGCGGTGGCCGCGCTGGAGTCGTACAAGACGGTGTTCCCGAACGAGTTCGAAGGCCGCATGCGCGCCAAGCTGGGCCTGGCCGAAGCGGCCGAAGGCGATCGGCCACTGATCGAAGGCGCGCTCAAGCTGCTGGCCGCAGGCAAGGTCGACTACACGATCTTCTGGCGGCGGCTCTCGAACTACATGGCCGACGGCAATGTCGAGCCGGTGCGCGACCTGTTCCTCGACCGCGAGGGCTTCGATGCGTGGGCGCTATCTTTTTCGGAGCACCATGCGGCCGTCGACCGGGCCCGGGCCGCCAACCTGATGCACCGCTCCAACCCCAAATTCGTGCTGCGGAACCACCTCGGGCAGCAGGCCATCGAAGCAAGTCAGCAAAAGGACCACTCGGGTGTGGCAACCTTGCTTGCGCTGCTCCAAACCCCATTTGAAGAACACCCCGGTGCCGACGCATATGCCGGCTTCCCGCCCGACTGGGCTTCCACGATCGAAATCAGCTGCTCATCATGACCACTCCCGTACAGAAAACCGACGCCGAATGGAAAGCCCTGCTCGCTGAAAAAGGCGCCGAGCCCGCGGCCTTCGAGGTGACGCGCCACGCGGCCACCGAGCGCCCCTTCACCGGCAAGTACGAAGCGCACTGGGACGACGGCACGTATCACTGCGTATGCTGCGGCGCCAAGCTGTTCGAGTCGTCGACCAAGTTCGACGCCGGCTGCGGCTGGCCCAGCTTCTCGGAAGAAGCCGTGCCCGGCGCCATCCGAAACATCGTCGACCGTTCGCACGGCATGGTGCGCACCGAGAACGTGTGCGCCAATTGCGGCGCGCACCTGGGCCACGTGTTCCCCGCCGGCCCCACCGAAACCGGCCTGCGCTACTGCATGAACTCGGCATCGCTCGACTTCCAGAAGAAATAAGCAAGCAAACAGACAGCTCAATGAAACTGCTCCTCGACTTCTTCCCGATCCTGCTTTTCTTCGTCGCCTACAAGATGGGCGACATCTACACCGCCACCGGCGTGCTGATGGCCGCCACCGTGGTGCAGATGGCCATCATCTATGCCATGGAACGCAAGCTGCAGGCGATGCAGAAGGCCACGCTGGTGCTGATCCTGCTGTTCGGCACGCTCACGCTGGCGCTGCACGACGACCGCTTCATCAAGTGGAAGCCGACGGTGCTGTACGGCGCGATGGCCGTCGCGCTGGCCGTGGCGCTCTGGGCGCTGAAGAAGAACTTCCTGAAGATGCTGCTGGGTTCGCAGCTCGAGCTGCCCGACCGCATCTGGGGCCGGCTCAACGTGGCGTGGATCGGCTATTGCCTGTTCATGGCCATCGTCAACGGCTACGTGGCGGCGTACTTCACGACCGAGGCCTGGGTCAACTTCAAGCTCTGGGGCTATGTGTTCCCCATCGTCTTCCTGGTGGCTCAGGGCCTGTACATCGCGCCGCACCTGAAGAACGAAGACAAGCCGACAGCATGAGCACGGACACCGCACAACTCCCCACCGTGGCCGGCCTCGAGGCCGCGCTGCGCGAGGCGCTTTCGCCGACCGCGCTCGAAGTGATCGACGAGAGCGCCGCCCACGCGGGCCATTCGGGAGCCAACGCGGAAGGCCGCGGCACCCATTTCCGCGTGCGCATCGCATCCCCTCTGTTCGACGGGAAGCCCCGCGTGGCGCGGCATCGGCTTGTGTATGATGCCCTCCACGTTTTCATCGCACAGGGTCTGCACGCCATCGCCATCGAGGTGCTCTGAGTCAGTCGTCCAACGGACCGAACGCCGCGTTTGCACCGGCCACTGCTCCCCTTCCCTCTCTTTTTTCCTCCCAATTCCTGCTTTCTTCCCCGCGCCTTTTCCTACACGCGCATTTCCTTCCCAGCTCGATATTCATTCCATGAAAAAACACATCATGCAGGCCGTCGCGGCCGCAGTGCTGCTCGGTGCCACGTCCATGTCGGCTCTGGCGCAGAACGCAGCCATCGTGAACGGCAAGCCGGTGCCCAAGGCCCGCATGGACGTCCTGGCCCAGCAACTGGCAGCCGCGGGCCGTCCGGTGACGCCTGAAATGCAAGGCCAGCTGCGCGAGGAAATCGTGGCTCGCGAAGTGTTCATGCAGGAAGCCCAGAAGCAGGGCCTGGACGCCAGCGAGGACTACAAGAACCAGCTCGAACTTGCCCGCCAGGCCATCCTGATCCGCGCGCTGTTCGAGAACTACCGCAAGACCAATCCGGTCTCGGACGCCGACGTGAAGGCCGAGTACGACAAGTTCGTCGCTGCCAACGGCGGCAAGGAATACAAGGCCCGCCACATCCTGGTCGAGACCGAGGACCAGGCCAAGAAGATCATGGCCGACCTGAAGAAGGGCGCCAAGTTCGAAGACATCGCCAAGAAGCAGAGCAAGGACCCGGGTTCGGGCGCCAACGGCGGCGACCTCGACTGGGCCAATCCCGCGAGCTTCGTGCCCGAGTTCTCGGAAGCGATGATCAAGCTCAAGAAGGGCGAGACCACCCCCGCCCCGATCAAGACCCAGTTCGGCTGGCACATCATCCGCGTCGACGACATCCGCCAGGCTCAACTGCCGAAGCTGGAAGAAGTGAAGCCGCAGATCACGCAGCAACTGCAGCAGCAGCGCCTGCAGAAGTACCAGGAAGACCTGCGCGCGAAGGCGAAGGTCGAGTAATCGATCCGAGCAAAAGAAAAGCGGCCCTCGAGGCCGCTTTTTTTATTGCTGTCCGTTCGCGTTCGCCAAGCGTTGCCGGCTTCGCGAACGATCGGGGCCGGGCGTCAGCCCACCCAGTGGCGCGCGTTGCGCCAGATCTGCATCCAGGGGCTCAGCTCGCTCCTGTCGCCGCTGGTCCAGCTCATCTGGATGTTGCGGAACACGCGCTCCGGGTGCGGCATCACCGCCGTGAAGCGGCCGTCCGGCGTGGTGACCGAGGTCAGGCCGCCCGCGCTGCCGTTCGGGTTGAACGGGTACTGCTCGGTGGGCTTGCCGTGGTTGTCCACGAAGCGCATCGCGCCGATGGCCTTGGTCGCGTCGCCGCGGTGCTTGAAGTTGGCGTAGCCCTCGCCGTGCGCCACCGCGATCGGCAATCGGCTGCCAGCCATGCCGGCGAAGAAGATGCTGGGCGATTCGAGCACTTCGACCATCGACAGGCGCGCCTCGAAGCGCTCGCTCTGGTTGGTGGTGAAGCGCGGCCAGGCTTCGGCGCCCGGAATGATGTCGGCCAGCTCGGCGAACATCTGGCAGCCGTTGCATACGCCCAGGCCGAAGGTGTCGGCGCGGCCGAAGAAGGTCTTGAATTGCTCGGACAGCTTCGGGTTGAAGGTGATGCTGCGCGCCCAGCCGATGCCGGCGCCCAGCGTGTCGCCGTAGCTGAAGCCGCCGCAGGCGACCACGCCCTTGAAGTTGGCGAGGTCCGCCCTGCCCGTCTGCAGGTCGGTCATGTGCACGTCGAAGGCCTCGAAGCCGGCTTCGGTGAAGGCGTACGCCATCTCGACGTGCGAGTTCACGCCTTGCTCTCGCAGGATCGCGACCTTGGGACGCGACTGCAGGGTGGACGGAGCGGCGGGCTGTGCGTTCGGCAGGAACACGTGCATGCCCGGATCGGCCGGATCGCCGGCAGCGGCGTGCTCGGCATCGGCGCAGGCCGGGTTGTCACGCTCGCGGGCGATCTTCCAGCTGACCGAGTCCCACACCTGCTGCAGGTCGTGCAGGCTGGCGCTGAACACGGCCTTGGCGTCGCGCCAGACTTCGATCTTGCCCTTGCCCGCATCCATCGGCGAGCTGGCGGGACGCGTCTTGCCGACGAAGTGGCTGTGCGTGCTGAGGCCATGGGCGCGCAGCACCTGCATGACGTCGTTGCGCTCGGCGGTGCGCACCTGCAGCACCATGCCCAGCTCTTCGTTGAACAGGGCCTTGAGCGTGAGCTCCTCGCGCCGCGCGCTGACCTGCTGCGCCCAGTTCTTGGCGTCGCCGGTCTCCATGCGGCTGTCGGAAATGCCGTCGCCTTCGGTGACGAGCATGTCGACGTTCAGCGCCACGCCAACGTGCCCGGCGAAGGCCATTTCGCAGGCGGTTGCGAACAGGCCGCCGTCGCTGCGGTCATGCATCGCGAGGATCTTGCCGTCGGCGCGCAGTGCGTTCACGGCACTGACCAGCGCGACGAGTTGCGCCGGGTCGTCGAGGTCGGGCACGGTGTCGCCGCTCTGGTTGAGCGTCTGCGCCAGGATGCTGCCGGCCATGCGGTGCTTGCCCTGGCCCAGGTCGATCAGCACCAGCGTGGTGTCGGGCTCTTCGGCGTCGAGCTGCGGCGTGAGCGTGCCGCGCACGTCGGCCAGCGTGGCGAAGGCGCTGACGATCAGGCTCACGGGTGAGGTGACCTTCTTTGCTTCGGTGCCGTCCTTCCATTGCGTGCGCATCGACAAGGAATCCTTGCCGACCGGAATCGACACGCCCAGCGCCGGGCAAAGCTCCAGGCCCACGGCCTTGACGGTTTCGTACAGCGCGGCGTCTTCGCCGGGCTCGCCGCAGGCGGCCATCCAGTTGGCCGACAGCTTGACGCGCGAGAGTTCGATGGGCGCCGCCAGCAGGTTGGTGATGGCCTCGGCCACCGCCATGCGACCCGAAGCCGGCGCATCGAGTGCGGCCAGCGGCGTGCGCTCGCCCCTGCTCATGGCCTCGCCGGCGAAGCCCTTGTAGTCGGCCAGCGTCACTGCGCAGTCGGCCACCGGCACTTGCCACGGGCCGACCATCTGGTCGCGGTGGCTCAGGCCGCCCACGGTGCGGTCGCCGATGGTGATGAGGAAACGCTTCGAGGCCACGGTCGGATTGGCGAGCACATCGATGGCGGCCTTCTGCAGGTCGACACCGGTCAGGTCGAGCGGCTTGAACATGCGGGCCACGGTCTTCACATCGCGGTGCATCTTCGGCGGCTTGCCGAGCAGCACGTCCATCGGCATGTCGACGGGCTGCACTTCGGCGCCCTCGTCGGCCACCAGCAGCTGACGCTCCTCGGTGGCAACGCCGACCACCGAGAACGGGCAGCGCTCGCGCTCGCAGAAGGCCTTGAACTGCTCCAGCGATTCGGGCGCGATGGCCAGCACGTAGCGCTCCTGGCTTTCGTTGCACCAGATTTCCTTCGGCGCCATGCCCGACTCCTCGAGCGGCACGGCGCGCAGGTCGAAGCGCGCGCCGCGGCCGGCGTCGTTGGTCAGTTCGGGGAAGGCATTGCTCAGGCCGCCCGCGCCCACGTCGTGGATCGCGAGAATCGGGTTGGCCGCGCCCTGCTGCCAGCAATGGTTGATGACCTCCTGCGCGCGGCGCTCGATTTCGGGGTTGCCGCGCTGCACCGAGTCGAAGTCGAGTTCGGCCGCGTTGGCGCCGGTGGCCATCGAGCTGGCGGCGCTGCCGCCCATGCCGATGCGCATGCCGGGGCCGCCGAGCTGGATCAGCAGCGAGCCCGCCGGAAAGCGGATCTTCTTGGTCTGCGTGGCGTCGATGCTGCCGAGGCCGCCGGCGATCATGATGGGCTTGTGGTAGCCGCGCTGGACGGTGTCGAGGTCGCTCGCCACCGTCTGCTCGTATTCGCGGAAGTAGCCCAGCAGGTTGGGACGGCCGAATTCGTTGTTGAACGCGGCGCCGCCCAGCGGACCCTCGGTCATGATCTGCAACGGGCTGGCAATGTGCTCGGGCTTGCCGTAGTTGCCCTCTTCGGGCCACAGCTTCGACACGGTGAAGCCGGTCAGACCCGCCTTGGGCTTGGAACCACGGCCGGTGGCGCCTTCGTCGCGGATCTCGCCGCCCGCGCCGGTGGAAGCGCCCGGAAACGGCGAAATGGCGGTCGGATGGTTGTGCGTCTCGACCTTCATCAGCACGTGGCTCAGGGCGCTATCTTTTTGATAGCCCTGCGAGCCGCTGGCGGGAACGAAGCGCTCGATGGTCGTGCCTTCCATCACCGAGGCGTTGTCGGCATAGGCAATGACCGTGTGCTGCGGGTTCTGCTTCTCGGTGTGGCGGATCATCGAGAACAGGCTCTGCGGCTGGGCCTTGCCGTCGATGGTGAAGTCGGCGTTGAAGATCTTGTGGCGGCAGTGCTCGCTGTTGGCCTGCGCGAACATCATGAGCTCGACGTCGCTGGGGTTGCGGCCCAGGCGGGTGAAGGCATCCACGAGATAGTCGATCTCGTCCTCGGCCAGCGCCAGGCCGAAGCCGGTGTTGGCTGCTACCAGGGCCGCGCGGCCGCCGGCCTGCACGTCGACCTGCGCCATCGGCTGAGCCGGCAGTTCGCTGAACAGGCTGGCCGCCTGCTCGACGGTGGCCAGCACCGATTCGGTCATGCGGTCGTGCAACGGGCCCGCAACGGCGGCGAGTGCGTCGCCTTCCAGCACAGGAGCCTTGCCGATCAGGGGGGCCTTGAGCTTCAGGTGGTACTGGGTGACGCGCTCGACCCGGCGCAGGGCCAGGCCGCAGTTGTGGGCAATGTCGGTGGCCTTGGAGGCCCAGGGCGACACGGTACCAAGGCGCGGGGTGACCACCACCGAGGTGCCCGCCTTGGCCAGCGCCTCGAAGGGCTCGCCGTAGGTCAGCAGTGCGGCGAAGCGCTCGCGGCCTGCGGCATCCAGCGCCGCATCGGTCACCACGAGGTGCACGAAACGGGCCGAAATGCCCTCGATGCGCGGCTCGATGGCCTGCAGCTTCGGCAGCAGCTGCCTTGCGCGGAAGTCGCTGAGCGCGCTGCCGCCCTCGAACATGGTTACGACAGGAAGGGCTTGAGGTGCGGGCTGCGTCACGGTCGATGGGGCCTCGGGGGCCGCGTTGGGAATCAAGGAATCGAGGCGGATGACCGCTGACTGGGGTCATCCGCGTTAACCCGGAATTTTAGCTTGCCGAATGGGATAATTCGGGGCATGAGCATTAACTACAAAGACGCTGCAGGCATCGAGGCCATGCGGGTCGCCTGCCGACTGGCCTCCGAGGTGCTGGACTACCTCACGCCCCTCATCAAGCCCGGCATCACGACCAACGATGTCGACCGGCTCGCCGCCGAGTACATGGTCAAGCAGGGCACCACCTCGGCCACGGTGGGCTACATGGGCGCAAGCAGCGTCCCCTTCCCGAAGTCGCTCTGCACCTCGGTGAACCACGTGGTGTGCCACGGCATTCCCAATGACAAGCCCCTGAAGAAGGGAGACATCATGAACGTCGACGTGACCGTCATCAAGGACGGCTGGTTCGGCGACAACAGCCGCATGTACGTGATCGGCGACGCCTCCATCGCGGCCAAGCGCCTGTGCAGCATCACCTTCGAGGCCATGTGGCACGGCATCCTGCAGGTGCGCCCCGGCGCTCACCTGGGCGACGTGGGCCACGCGATCCAGAAGTTCGCCGAGGGCCAGGGCTTCTCGGTGGTGCGCGAGTTCTGCGGCCACGGTGTCGGCCAGCGCTTCCATGAAGAACCCCAGGTGCTGCACTATGGCCGCCCGGGCACCATGGAAGAACTCAAGCCCGGCATGATCTTCACCATCGAGCCGATGATCAACGCCGGCAAGCGCGACGTGAAGGAAGACTTCAAGGGCGGCCAGTACGACGGCTGGACCATCGTCACGCGCGACCACTCCCTGTCGGCCCAGTGGGAGCACACGGTGCTCGTCACCGAGACCGGCTACGAGGTGCTGACGCTGTCCGAAGGCAGCCCGCCGCTGCCCTCCTTCGTCACCGCCACCAAGACCTGACGCGGCAACGCGCCCCTCTTGCCGTGATCGAAGCTGCCAACATCGACGTGGCGACGCTGCGCGAAGCCTATCGCGCGAAGAAGCTCGCGCTGTTCGACACCCTGCGCTTCGCGCGCGCTCCCACGCGCAGCGTGCACTCGGTGCTGCGCCAGCTCTCGGCGCTGGCCGACGAGACGCTGTGCACCCTGTGGCGCGAAGCCGGCTTCGGTGATTCGCTCACGCTGGCGGCCGTGGGGGGCTTCGGGCGCGGCGAGCTGTTCCCGTATTCCGACGTCGACGTGCTGCTGCTGCTTCCGCCCGAGGGCGAAGCCGGCGGCGTCGAGCCGGCCCGCATCGAGGCCTTCATCGGCCATTGCTGGGACGCGGGCCTCGAGATCGGCTCCAGCGTGCGCACGGTCGAAGAATGCCTGGCCGAGGCCGAGAAGGACGTCACCGTCCAGACCTCGCTGCTCGAGGCGCGCCTGATCGCCGGCGACAAGAAGCTCTTCACCGCCTTCCGCCGCCGCTTCACCCGCGCCATCGATCCGCAGGCCTTCTTCGTGGCCAAGTCGCAGGAGATGCGGCACCGCCACCAGAAGTTCGACAACACGCCCTACGCGCTGGAGCCCAACTGCAAGGAATCGCCGGGCGGCCTGCGCGACCTGCAGACCATCCTCTGGATGACCAAGGCCGCCGGCTACGGCAGCCGCTGGGACGATCTGGCCAAGAACGGCCTGGCGACCTCCTTCGAGGCGCAGCAGATCAAGCGCAACGAGGCTCTGCTCTCGCTCATCCGAGCGCGGCTGCACGTGATTGCAAACCGGCGCGAAGACCGCCTGGTGTTCGACCTGCAGACCGCCGTGGCGGCCAGCTTCGGCTACGAGAGCGAGTCCCAGCGCAAGTCGAGCGAGGCGCTGATGCGCCGCTACTACTGGGCCGCCAAGGCGGTGTCGCAGCTCAACCAGATCCTGCTGCTGAACATTTCCGAGCGCCTGCAGCCCAGCGACGAGCAGCACACGCCCATCAACGAGCGCTTCTTCGAGCGCGCCGGCCTGATCGAGATCGCCAGCGACGACCTCTACGAGCACGAGCCGCACGCGGTGCTCGAGACCTTTCTTCTCTACCAGAAGACCATCGGCGTGAAGGGCCTGTCGGCGCGCACGCTGCGCGCGCTGTACAACGCTCGCCACGTGATGGACAGCAAGTTCCGCAACGACCCGGTCAACCACGAGACCTTCATGCGGATCCTGCTGCAGCCCTACGGCATCACGCATGCCTTCAGGCTGATGAACCAGACCTCCGTGCTGGGGCGCTACCTGCGGGTGTTCCGCAGCATCGTGGGGCAGATGCAGCACGACCTGTTCCACGTCTACACGGTCGACCAGCACATCCTGATGGTGCTGCGCAACGTGCGGCGCTTTTTCATTGCCGAGCATGCGCACGAATACCCGTTCTGCTCGCAGCTCGCGGCCGGCTGGGACAAGCCCTGGATCCTGTACGTGGCGGCGCTCTTCCACGACATCGCCAAGGGCCGCGGCGGCGACCATTCCACGCTGGGCGCGCGCGACGTGCAGCGCTTCTGCAAGCAGCATGGCGTCGCCCGCGAAGACGCCAAGCTCATCGAATTCCTCGTGGCCGAGCACCTGGTGATGAGCCAGGTGGCCCAGAAGCAGGACCTGAGCGACCCCGAGGTGATCGGCGCCTTCGCCAAGCGCGTGGGCAACGAGCGCTACCTGACCGCGCTCTACCTGCTGACCGTGGCCGACATCCGCGGCACCTCGCCGCGCGTGTGGAATGCCTGGAAGGGCAAGCTGCTCGAGGACCTGTACCGCTTCACCCTGCGCGCGCTGGGCGGCCGCATGCCCGACCCGGACGCCGAGGTCGAGTCGCGCAAGCGCGAGGCGCTGGTGCAGCTCGCCCTGCACGCCCAGCGCTTCGAGGCGCACAAGGCCCTGTGGGACACGCTCGACGTGGGCTACTTCATGCGCCACGACGCCACCGAGATCGCCTGGCACGCCAAGCAGCTCTCGCGCTTCGTGCCGCCCAAGAACGTGCCGGTCGACCCGAAGGCGCAGCCCATCGTGCGCGCGCACCTGTCGCCAGTGGGCGAAGGCCTGCAGGTGGTGGTCTACACGCCCGACCAGCCCGACCTGTTCGCACGCATCTGCGGCTATTTCGACCAGGCGTCGTTCAGCATCCTGGACGCCAAGGTGCACACCACGAGCAATGGCTACGCGCTCGACACCTTCCAGGTCGTCACTACCTTCCTGCCGGACCACTACCGCGACCTGATCAGCATGGTCGAGTCGGGCCTGGCGCATACGCTCACCGAGGCCGGCGCCCTGCCCCCGCCCAGCATGGGCCGGGTGTCGCGCCGGGTGCGCAGCTTCCCGATCAAGCCGCGCATCAGCCTGCTGCCGGACGACAAGGCGCAGCGCTGGCTGCTCAGCATCTCGGCCAGCGACCGGGCCGGCCTGCTGTATTCGGTGGCCCGGGTGCTGGCGCGCCATCACCTGAACCTGCAGCTCGCCAAGGTCACGACGCTGGGCGAGCGGGTGGAAGACACCTTCCTCATCAGCGGCCCCGAGCTCCAGGGACAGAAGACGCAACTGGCCATCGAGACCGAATTGATGGAAGCACTGGCCTCCTGAACCCTCCGGAGCCCTCAGAATGTCGGCCATGGAATTCCTGATCGAACAGCTATCCGACTCGGTCTCCTCGGCCAAGACGCTGGAAGACCTTGCACGCCCGATGCTCGAAATGCTCGAGGCGGCAACCGGCCTCGAATCGGCCTACCTCGCGGTCGTCGAGCCGGACAAGGGGCGCCAGCACATCCTCTTCGCGCACAACGCCGGTGACGGGCTGGCCATTCCCGAGGGGGCCTACGTGCCCTGGACCGACACGCTGTGCCGTCACGCCCTCGAGGAAGACCGCATCTACACCGACGATGCCGGCGGCTGCTGGGGCGACGCCCAGGCCGCCCATCAGCTGGGCATCCAGACCTGCGCGAGCGCGCCGGTGAAGACCGACGACGGCGAGATCTACGGCGCCCTGTGCGCCGCCAGCGCGCGGCAGACGCCGCTGCCGCCCATCGCGGAGCCGGTGCTGCGCCTGTTCGCGCGGCTGATCGGCCAGCAGGTGGAGCGCGAGCTGACCGCCGCGAAGCTCCGGAAAGCCAGCGCCGATCTCGCCACGAATGCCGCGACCGACGCCCTCACCGGCCTGCCCAACCGCCGCGCACTCGTCGACGCGCTGCAGCGCATGCTGGCGCAGGGTGCGCGCAGCGGCCAGAGCGTGCTGGTCGGTTTCGTCGACATGGACGACTTCAAGAAGATCAACGACGCGCACGGCCACGAGGTCGGCGACGAATTCCTCTCGGCCATGGCGAAGCAGCTTGCGAACTCGGTGCGCGCGAGCGACATGCTGGCGCGCTTCGGTTCCGACGAGTTCGTGGTGATCGGCCTCGGGCCCGCGCTGGGCGAATCTCCGCGCACCGGGGCCCGGGCGCTGGCGGATCGCCTGGCGGAAAACACCATCGGTGAACTGCAGCTCAAGCACATGACGATCGACTACACCGGCGCCAGCGTCGGGGTGGTGGCCGTCGATCCGCGCACCACTTCCGCCGAGGAAGCCTTGCGGCAGGCAGATGTCGCCATGTACGCCGTCAAGCACAGCCGCCGCAACATGATTCACGACGCCGGGGCGACCCTGTCGGACTGAACCTGGCTGGCACGCGAGATCGAGCGGAAACGGCCGTGCGGTCGGCCTGCCCGCACCTCGCCATCCGCGTCGTTATGCCATAGCCCCCGGCCGGCTGCCGACGCCGCCCGGCCCTGCGGACAACCAGATCGCCGATCTGGTTCGGCGAGTTGAATCCAATCGTCTTTTCGCACCGTACACGGCTGCGGAAACGACGCGCTTTCGCCAGCAAGGCACGGACGCTCCGCAACACCTCGTCCCCTGATTCATACAGTTCGCGACCCACCGCGCGCTAATTAGTTCACATTTGTTGTCAATAGTTAATCAATCCCAGAAAATGCTTTGGCATGAACACGGACCCGACGTATTTCGAGAGGAAATCATGCAGTTCGCAGTGGCTGGAATTCAATCGCGGCATGGCCGCCGAATTGAGCGCCGGGTTACCCCCTGAAGACCTGCGGCAGCTCTTCAGCCGCGTCGGCCGTCATTTCGCGCAAGCCCTGCCCATCCCGCCTTGCCGCACGCTCGGGGAACTGCAAGACCGGTTCAACGAGCGCTGGGACCGTATCGACTGGGGCTTCACCGTCCTGAACGAGCAGTCTGACGGCGTCGCCATCACCCACGCCTGCAGCCCGATCGCCATGGCTTTCGGCCCCGAGGCCACCGGCTGGAGCGTGGGCTTCTTCGAAGGCGTGTACCAGGCATGGTTCGATTCGCAGCAAATGCCTGCGTCGTTGCGCGTGCAGGCGCTGAAGGTCGATGCCGTACAGGGCGAGCCCCGCGTCGACCTGCGGTTGTCGAGGGTGGCCGCATGAGCGCGGAAGACAGCGCGCCCGAAGACATCGCCGGCCTCTTCCAGAAGTTCGGCGGCAATTCGCTCGGCTACAAGGAATTCGCGCCGCCCGGGGGCGAGACCGAAACGCCTCGCGTGTGGCCGTTGTTGTCGGGCCAGCGGATCGCGCATCCGCCGGCCGCCGCAACGCCTTCTCCCTCTCCCGCGCCGGTTCCGCCGTCCGTGCACGCGCAGCCCCGCCCCGCGCCGGCCGTGCCCTTCGCGATGCCTGCCGCCGCGCCGCAGGCGCGCGTCGAGCCCGTGCTGCGCCCCCCTTCTCCATCGGTGGCCGCCGCAACGCCGGCCGCCGACCTCCCGCCCACGCCGCTCGAGCAACTGTTCGAGCGGCTCGCCGGCCCGCAGCCGTCGTCCGCAGCGCCGGGGCCCTTGTCACGCTGGCGAAGGCCGACGTGACGATGGTTGTCATCCCGGTCATTTCCTCCAAGGGTGGCGTAGGCAAGACCACGATTGCCGCCAACCTCTGCACCGCTCTCGCGCAGCGCGGCCGGCAGGTGCTGGCCATCGACCTCGATCCGCAGAACGCCCTGCGCTTCCACATCGCCGACGAACCGCAGGCCTGCGACAGCGGCCTGGTCGAGGCCGCCACCGGGCTGATCCCGTGGGCCCACACGATCCGCCAGGCCAGCGCCGGCGTGATGCTGCTGCCCTTCGGCGACGTCGATGACGAACGCCAGATCGCTTTCGAGCAGCAACTGGCCCGAAACCCCGGCTGGCTGGCCGAGACGCTGACGCGCTTCGGGCTGCCCGAAGGCACGCTGGTGCTGCTCGACACCCCGCCCGGCGCCTCGGTCTACCTGCAGCAGGCGCTGCGCGCAGCCCACTTCGGCATCGTCACCGTGCTGGCGGACGCCGGCTCGTTCGCCACCTTGCCGCTCGTCGAACGCATGATCGACAAGTACGCCCGCCCGCGTGCCGACTACCTCGGCACCGGATACGTGGTGAACCAGGTCGACCCCGGCAAGCGGCTCAACAACGACGTCTTCGAGATGCTGCGCCAGCGGCTGCGGCCCGAGCTGCTGGGCATGCTCCACCTGGACCAGGCGGTTCCCGAGGCGCTGGCCTCGGCCTCCCCCGTGCACCGCTACGCGCCGATGAGCCAGGCCGCCGAGGACCTCGCCTCCTGCGCCGAGCACGTGCTCGAACGCTTCGAAACCGCCCGGCAGGCCGCCGCCTTTCCCTCCCTGCGGACCATGGAACCGAACCGATGAAAAGCGCCCCGTCCGCCCCCTTGCAGCAACCCGCGCCGCGGCCCGCCCCGGCCATCCTGCGCCTGCTGCCGGTGCGCATCCTCGGCTGGATCGCCGTGCTGACGGCGCTGCCCGCGCTGGTCATCGCGCCCATGAGCTTCGAGCAGCAGATCGCGCTGTCGGTCGGCATATTCCTGGCCGCGCTCGTCACCAACCGGTTTCGCGGTCGTTTCGCCAGCCTGGTGCTGATCTTCCTGTCGGTCGTCGTGTCCTCGCGCTACACCTACTGGCGCGTGACCGAGACCATGTTCATGGACAACCCGGTCGACTTCGTGCTGGGCGTGGGCCTGCTGATGGCCGAGCTCTACGCCTTCGTGGTGCTGCTGCTGGGCTACGTGCAGACCGCCTGGCCGCTGGAGCGCAAGCCGGTGCCGTTGCCGGAGGATCCGGCCGAGTGGCCCACGGTCGACCTGTTCATTCCGACCTACAACGAGTCGCTGTCGGTGGTGCGCCAGACCGTGCTGGCCGCGCAGCTGATCGACTGGCCGCGCGAAAAGCTCAAGATCTTCGTGCTCGACGACGGCCGCCGCGACGAGTTCCGCGTGTTCTGCGAGGAGGTCGGCGTGACCCACGTCACGCGCGACAACAACCGGCACGCCAAGGCAGGCAACATCAATGCCGCGCTGAAGCACACCACGGGCGAGTTCGTCGCGATCTTCGATTGCGACCACATCCCCACGCGCTCGTTCATGCAGATCGCCATGGGCTGGTTCGGGCGCGACCCGAAGCTCGGCATGGTCCAGCTGCCCCACTATTTCTTCTCGGCCGACCCCTTCGAGCGCAACCTCGACACCTTCGGCACGGTGCCCAACGAGGGCGAGCTGTTCTACGTCCTGATCCAGGACGGCAACGACCTGTGGAACGCTACCTTCTTCTGCGGCTCCTGCGCGGTGCTGCGCCGGACCATCGTCGAGGAAGTGGGCGGCATCGCGGTGGAGACCGTGACCGAAGACGCCCACACCGCGCTGAAGATGCACCGCCTGGGCTACACCACCGCCTACCTGGCGCTGCCGCAGGCGGCCGGCCTCGCCACCGAAAGCCTCTCGGGCCACGTGGGCCAGCGCATCCGCTGGGCGCGCGGCATGGCGCAGATCTTCCGCATCGACAACCCGCTGTTCGGCCGTGGCCTGCACTGGGCGCAGCGCCTTTGCTACGTGAACGCGATGCTGCACTTCTTGTACGGCCTGCCGCGTCTCATCTACCTGACGGCGCCGCTGGCCTACCTGTACTTCGGCGCGAGCGTGATCCACGCATCCGCCTCAATGATCTTCGCCTTCGCGCTGCCGCACATCCTGCACGCCAACCTGACCAACAGCCGCATCCAGGGGCGCTTCCGCTACCTGCTGTGGAACGAGGTGTACGAGGCGGTGCTAGCCTGGTACATCTTCCGCCCGACGCTGGTGGCGCTCATCAACCCCAAGCTGGGGAGCTTCAACGTGACGGCCAAGGGCGGCCTGATCGAGAAGGAGTACTTCGACAGCAGCATCGCCAAGGCCAGCCTGGTGCTGCTGGCGCTGAACTTCGTCGGCGTGTGCCTGGGGCTGTGGCGCCTGAGCTGGGTCGACCCGCAGAACATCGCCACCGTCTGGCTCAACCTCGCCTGGACGGTCTACAACATGATGATCCTGGGCGCCTGCGTGGCGGCGGCCAACGAGTCGCGCCAACTTCGCAGTTCGCACCGCGTGGAACTCAGCCTGCCGGCCACGCTGTACTTTGCCGACGGCCGCTCGCTCCGCTGCAACACCTTCGACTTTTCCAGCGGCGGACTCGGCGTGGAGCTGCCGCAGGACATGAAGCTCGACCCCGAGACCCCGGTCGACATCGCGCTCTACCGCAACGACCAGGAGTCGCGGTTCGCGGCCACGGTGCGTTTCAGCGGCGGCAAGCGGCTGGGCCTGAGCTTCGTGCCGATGAGCTTCGCGCAGGAGCGCGCGCTGGTGCAGTGCACGACCGCGCGCGCCGACATCTGGGCCGCGCGCTGGGGCAATCACCCGCGCGTGCCTATCCACCGCGTGCTCGGCCACCTGATCCGCATCAGCGGCACGGGCTTCCGCGACATGTTCAGCCACTACTACCGCGCCACCGCCGCGCGGTTGCGCCCCGCCAAAGCAAAGGAATCCACGTGATGTTCACCCCGCGCGCGCGTCGCCCCGACGCGCCCCTCGTCCGAGCATCCTCGCTCCGCGCCAGTACCGTGCTGCTCGCGGTGGCCCTTGCCTGCGCCACGAGCGCAGTGGCGCAGCCGAATCCGGCCGGCACGCCGGCGGCAGGCGGCGCCGTGGCGGGCGCCAGCGTGCGCGAGCTCAACCTCACGCAGCTGGGCATCGACTACGCAGTGCAGCTGCGCGGCATCAGCGGCACGATCGGCATCCCGTTCAACGTGCGCGCCGACGAGCTGGTCACAGCCGCCTCGTTCAGGCTGAACTACGCGTACTCGCCCTCGCTGATCCCGGAGCTGTCACACCTGAAGGTCACGGTCAACGACGTGCTGGTGGCCACGCTGCCGGTGAACCGCGCCGATGCGGGCAAGCCGCAGACGGCCGAGATCCCGATCGACCGGCGCCTGATCACCGAGTTCAACCGCATCAACGTGCAGCTCGTGGGCCACTACACGCGCGAATGCGAAGACCCGGCCCACACCAGCCTGTGGGCGCACATCGACGCGTCCAGCGCACTGAAGCTGACGGTGACGCCGCTGAAGCTCGCGAACGACCTCGCGAAGCTGCCCTTGCCCTTCTTCGATCGCCGCGACGTGCAGCGCGCGCGCATGCCCTTCGTCTTCGGCACCGCCGCGGCGGGCCCGGTGCTCGAGGCGGCCGGCGTCGTGTCGTCATGGTTCGGCGCGCTGGCCGACTACCGCGGCGCGACCTTCCCGGTGTCCGGCGGCGAGCTGCCCACGGGCCACGCGGTGGTGTTCGTCACGCCGGAGTCGAGCGTTCCGGGCCTCGCGCTGCCCGCGATCCAGGGGCCGGGCCTCGCAGTGGTCGACAACCCGCGCGACGCCTCCGGCAAGCTGCTGCTGGTGATGGGCCGCACGCCGGCCGACCTGCGCACCGCCGCCGCCGCGCTGACGCTCAACAGCAAGGCCTTCGCGGGCGCCGCAGCCGCGGTCACCGCCTTCCAGGAGCCGCCGGCGCGCAAACCCTACGATTCGCCGCGCTGGGTTCCGAGCGACCGGGCGCTGCAGCTCGGCGAGCTGGCGACGGCCGCCGACCTCTCGGTGACGGGCTACAACCCCGACGTGGTCCGCGTCAACCTGCAGCTGCCGCCCGATCTCTTCACCTGGCGCAGCCGCGGCATTCCGCTCGACCTGCGCTACCGCTACACGCCGCGCGTGCGGCCCGACCAGTCGACGCTGAACGTCAACGTCAACGACAACTTCGTGGGCGGGCTGCCGCTGCGCTCGGCCAACCCGGCCGGCGACCGCTGGTGGAACCCGCTGGCCGTGAAGCTGATGCCCGACGGCACGCTGGCCGAGCGCAAGGAAGTGATCCTGCCGCCGCTGGCCATGGGCCCGCGCAGCCAGCTGCGCCTGCACTACTACTTCGAGCCCGTGGGCGGACGCTGCGTGCCGCAGCTGGACAACGTGCGCGGCGCGATCGACCCGACCTCCACCATCGACGTGTCGGGCTTCCCGCACTTCATCGCGATGCCCGAGCTCGCGGCCTACGCCAACGGCGGCTTCCCGTTCTCGCGCATGGCCGACCTGTCGGAAACCGCGGTGATCCTGCCCCCGCAGCCCGACAGCGCCGACACCGAGACCTATCTCGGCCTGCTCGGCCAGATCGGCCGCTCCACCGGCTACCCTGCGCTGCGCGTGAAGGTGGGCACGCCTTCCGAGGCCACGCAGCTGGCCGACAAGGACCTGCTGGTGATCGGCAACCTGCAGAGCCAGCCGCTCTTCGCGCAGTGGGCCGACAAGATGCCGCTCAAGCGCAACGGCACCGCGCCCGAGATCAAGCTCGGCAGCTGGATCGACACCACCATCGACTTCGTGATCGGCGCGCGCACGCGCGAAGACCTGCCCGGCTCGATGCAGATCGCCATCAGCGGCGACGGCCGCGACGCCGTGCTCGCGGGCTTCGAGTCGCCGCTGCACGCCGGTCGCAGCGTGGTCGCGGCCATCACCGGCCCCGACTCGAAGGAAGCGCTGCTCAACACGCTGATGACGCCCGAACTGCTCAAGCGCGTGCAGGGCAGCATGACGATCATGCGCGACACGCAGGTCAACAGCGTGCTCGGCGGCGACACCTACTACGTCGGCCGCCTGCCGCCCATCGCCTGGGTGCAATGGAACCTGTCCCGCAGCCCGCTGATGCTGGCCGGGCTGGTGCTCGTGCTGGCGCTGCTGGGCGCGGCCGTGTCGTATGCAGGGCTGCAGCTGCGGGCGCGGCGTCGCCTGTCGGTCGGCAAGAAGAGCAAGTAGCCGATCCATGCGACGACCGACGACCATGTCCGCACACCGGCGCGCCCTGCTGGGCGCAGCCGGGCTCGCGCTGGCGCTGCCGAAGCTCGCGGCGGCAGCGCCGCCTTCGACGCCTGCGCCCTCGCCGGCGCCCCCCGCCACCTGCCACCCGGCCACCGACTGGGTCGCCTTCGCCGCGCGCCACATCCAGGCCGACGGCCGGGTGATCGACTTCAACACGCCGCAGCAGCAGTCGACCTCCGAAGGCCAGTCCTACGGCATGTTCTTCGCGCTGGTGCACAACGACCGCCCCGCGTTCGCCCGCATGCTGGCCTGGACCGAGGCCAATCTTGCCGGCGGCAGCCTCGCGAAGAAGCTGCCCGCCTGGCAATGGGGCCGCAAGCCCGAAGGGGGCTGGGGCGTGCTCGACCCCAATGCCGCATCGGATGCCGACCTCTGGATCGCCTATGCGCTGATGGAAGGCGGCCGGCTGTGGAACGACGCCGGCTACCGCGCGCTCGGCCGCAGCCTGCTGGCGCTGGCCGTGCGCGAGGAAGTGGTGGCGCTGCCCGGCCTCGGCCGCATGCTGCTGCCCTGGCCCAAGTCGGTGGCCAGCGGAACGGCGTGGCGGCTCAACCCCAGCTACATGCCGCTGCAGCTGCTGCGCTACTTCCAGCAGGCCGACCCCACGGGTCCGTGGGGCGAGGTCACCGACAACACGCTGCGCATGTTCGGCGCGATCACGCCCAAGGGCTTCGCGCCCGACTGGTGCGCCTGGTCGGCGGACGAACGCGCCTTCGTGGCCGATCCGCAGAAAGGCGTTACCGGCAGCTACGACGCCATCCGCGCCTACCTCTGGGCGGGCATGCTTTCCGACAAGGATCCGGCCCGCAAGATGCTGCTGCTGAACCTGCGCGGCCCCGGGCAACTGCTGGCCGAGCGCCAACCGCTGCCCGAGTACGTCGACACCGTGACCGGTGCCGCCCGGGGCATGGCGCCGCTCGGCTTCGCGGGCGCGATGCTGCCCTACCTCAAGGCGATCGGCGCCGACGACGCGCTGGCCACGCAGGTCGCGCGCGTGCCGGGCGGCCGCGCCGCGCCGGCCGCCCCCGGCACGGCGCCCTTGCCCTACTACGAACAATGCCTGCTGCTTTTCGGTCAGGCCTGGCTCGACGGCCGATACGAATTCGGCCGCAACGGCCAGCTGCAAACCTCATGGAGAACGCTATGCCGTCCCAATCGACCGGCCTGAAGCCAGGACGTCACCTTTCTCTTGCCCGAGCCTCCGTGGCCGCGCGGCCCTTTGCGCTGTCGCCGCAGTCGCGGCAGTGGATGGCCTGCTTCGGCATGCTCGCGGCGCTGTGCGCGGGCAACCCCGCGCAGGCGCAGGTCGATGCCGGTGCGGCGCTGACCGAACAGGGCAACTACTGGCAGGCCCAGGGCCGCGCCGAGCTCGCCGAGGAAAGCTGGAAGAAGCTGCTGAGCATCCAGCCCCAGTCGACCGACGCGATGTACGGCATGGCGCAGGTCGAACTGTCACGCGGCAACACCGAAGCGGCGCGCGGCTGGATCGCGCGGCTGCGCAGCGCAAGCCCGAACGACGCCCGCCTGGCGCGCCTGCAGCAGCAGGCGCAGCAACCCGGCGGCGGGCAAAGCACGCTGCAGCGCGCCCGCGCCGCCGCGCGTGCCGGCCGCGCCGCCGAGGCGGTGGAGCTGTACCGCAGCCAGTTCGACAACCGTCCGCCGCCGGAAGCGCTGGCGCTGGAGTTCTACCAGGTGCTGGCCAGCACGCCCCAGGGCGCGGACGAGGGCCGCCGCGGCCTCGAGCAACTGGTAAAGGACCATCCGGACAACGCGAACTACAGGCTCGCGCTCGCGCAGCAGAAGACCTACAGCGAGTCCACCCGCCGCGCGGGCATCCGCGAACTGGTCGAGCTGACGAAGCAACCCGCCGTGGCCACGGCCGCGCGCGCCGCCTGGCGCCAGGCGCTGATCTGGCTCGACGCACGGCAGCCCGATGTCGCGCTCTACCAGGAATACCTGGGCAGCAACCAGAACGATGCCGCAGTGGCCGCACGGCTGGACACGCTGACCAAGGCGAAGACGGCTGCGGCGAACACGCCCGGCGTGCCCGTGGGCGAAGGCTTCCAGGCCCTCGACCGGGGCGACCCGGCCACCGCCGAACAGCGCTTCCAGCAGGCCCTGCGGACCAAGCCGGACGACAGCGAAGCCCTGGGCGGCCTCGGCCTCGTGCGGCTGCGCCAGGAACGCTTTGCCGAGGCGCAGGAGTTGCTGGAACGCGCGGCGCGCGGTGGCGGCAGCAAATGGAATTCGGCGCTGCAGAGCGCCACCTACTGGACTCTCGTTGGCCAGGCCCGCGCCGCGCAGTCGAAGAACGATGCGCGCGGCGCGCAGTCGCTCTACGAGCGCGCCGTGCGCATCGACCCGCGCGAGCCCGTGGGCCAGAACGCGCTGGCCGACCTGCGCGCGGCCGCCGGCGACTACGCCCAGGCCGAGCAGGGCTACAAGCGCGTGCTCGAGAGCAAGCCGCAGAACACGCAGGCGCTGAACGGCCTGATCTCGCTGTACGGCGCCACCGGCCGCCCCGACGAGGCGCTGGCGCTGTCGCGCCGCCTCACGCCAGAGCAGGCCACGCAGCTCGGCGGCCTGCGCAACCTGCAGGTCGACCAGGCCCGCAACCGCGCCCGACAGCAGGCCGATGCCGGCGACGCGGCCGGCGCGCAACGCACGCTCGAGGACGCGATGCTTGCGGCACCCGACAGCCCGTGGGTGCGCCTCGACCTGGCCAACATCTACCGCAAGCAGGGCCTGGTGTCCGAGGCGCGCGGCGTGATGGAAGGGCTGCTGATGTCGCAGCCCGACATGCCCGATGCGCTCTACGCCAGCGCCCTGCTCGCCTCCGAGACCGGCGACGCGGCCGCGGGCATCCAGTACCTCGAACGCATTCCCGCTGGCTCGCGCACGCGCGACATGGCGGCGCTTCAACGCCGCCTGTGGGCGCAGTCGCAGGCCGCTCGCGCGCTCGCGCTGGCCCGCCAGGGCCAGGCCGATGCGGCGCGCGGCGTGCTCGCGCAGGCCGAGGCCACGCTGGGCGCCGACATGCCGGCCGAGCTGTGGGGCCAGCTCGCGGGCGCCTATGCCGAGATCGGCGATGCGCCGCGCGCCCTCGCCATGAGCCGCCAGCTGCTGGCGCGCACGCCGGTGCCGAGCACCGGCGACCGGTTGCTCTATGCGTCGGTGCTGCTCAAGACGAAGCAGGACATCGAACTGTCGGCCGTGCTGCGCCAGCTCGCAGGCACCAGCATGACCGCCTCCCAGCGCAACGACTTCGACAGCCTGCGCATAGCTTTCGCGCTTCGCCAGACCGACGCGCTGCGCGAAGCCGGCAACCTCGAGGCCGCCTACAACGCGATGGCGCCGGTGCTCGCCGAGCGCCCGGAAGACCCGCAGGTGCTGGCCGCGCTGGCGCGCCTGTATTCGGCAGCACGCGACGAAGGACAGGCGCTGGGGCTGTACCAGCGCATCCTGCAGCGCAGCCCGACCGACCTCGATACCTTGCTCGCCGCCGCCGCGAGCGCCAGCGCGCAGCGCGAACACAGCCAGGCCGAGAACTACGTGATGGCCGCGCTGAAGCAGGCGCCCGACCAGTCGCGCGTGCTGGCTGCCGCCGGGCGCGTGTATCGCAACGCGGGCGAAAGCCGCAAGGCCGAGCAGTACCTGCGCGCGGCACTGGAGGCCGAACGGCAGGTGGCTTCCGGCGGCTTCGCGCCGGGCGGCGTGCCCATGCAGCAGATGCCTTCGGCCAATCCGTTCGCAGGCATGACGGGCGGCGCCCCGGGTGCGGCCGTGCCCGCCGGAGCCCTGCCCGCCAACGGCAATCCGTTCGCGCAGGTGCGCATGCAGCCGGCGGTCTATCCGGCGGCTGCGGGTGCTGCAACCTATCCAGCGGGCTACCCGGCCGCATCGGCCTACCCGGCGGCGCAGCAGCAGGCCTATCCGGGCTACCCGGTTGCCGCCGCGCCGGCCGCGTATCCGCCCGGTGCGTTGCCCTGGGGTTCCACGGCACCGGCCGCCTCGGGCGCCAAGGGCCGCCAGCCGACCGCGAAGACATCGACGCGTACCGCGCGCAACAACGCGACCGGCAACGTGCCGCAGACCTCGGCCTACATCGCGCCGTCGATGCAACCCGTGCCGCAATACCCGGTGCCGGGGAGCGGCCAGGTCGCGCCGGTCTACATCCCGCAGGCCGCGGCGCCCGCCGGCTATCCGGCCTATCCGCAGGCCAATGCCGCCTACGCGCAGGCCAACACCGCGCGCCCCGAGCCGAGCTGGAATGCGCCGCTGCGCAGCGCGCCCGCCAGCTCGCTGGCCTCGGAGGTGCAGGAACTCGAATCGCAGCGCGCGATAAGCCTCACCGCAGGCACGGTCTACCGCAACCGCGCGGGCGAGGCCGGCCTGAGCAGGCTCTCCGACTTCCAGCTGCCGGTGCAGGCGCGCTTTCCGGTCGGCGAAGGCAAGATCGTCGTGGGCGTGACGCCCACGGTGCTCGATGCCGGCACGCCCGCGAGCGACTACCCCACCGGCAGCCGCTTCGGCGGCGGCCCGGCGGCAGCCCTCAATGCGCTGAGCACCGGCGCCTCGGCCGGCCAGCAGAACGCGTCCGGCGTCGGCCTGAACGTGGGCTACGAGGGCAAGAACTTCGAGGCCGGCATCGGCACCACGCCGCTGGGCTTTCCCACGACCAACGTGGTCGGCAACGTCACCTTCAAGGGCAGCTTCGGCGACTCCTGGAACTACAAGGCCGACGTCTCCCGCCGCGCCGTGACCGACAGCGTGCTGTCGTTCGCCGGCGCGAAGGACGAGCGCACCAACGAGCGCTGGGGCGGCGTGGTCGCCACCGGCGTGCGCGGCGACATCGGCTACGACGACGGCACCTACGGCGTGTACAGCTACCTGGCGGCGCACGGCATCACCGGCAAGAACGTGGCGAGCAACTCGCGCGTGGAGACCGGCGGCGGCGCCTACCTGCACCTGCTGAACAACCCGAACTCCAAGCTGACGCTGGGCATGAACATCGGGCTCATGGGCTACGAGAAGAACCTGAGCTACTACACCTTCGGGCAAGGTGGCTACTTCAGCCCGCAGAGCTTCGTGAGCGTGGCCTTCCCGGTGGACTGGAGCGGGCGCAGCGACCGGCTCTCGTGGCGCCTGAACGCCTCGCTGGGCGTGCAGTCGTTCAACCAGAAGGCGTCGCCCTACTTCCCGACGGATGCGTCGCGCAACAGCGCGGCATCGACCGCCGCCTACCAGGCGCTGGCGTTGGGCCTCAGCAGCTCGGCCTACAACAACATGTACGCAGGCAGCTCCAAGACCGGCCTGGCCTACAACTTGGCCGCGGTGCTGGAGTACCAGCTGGCGCCGAAGATGTTCCTCGGCGGTGCGCTGGGCTTCAACAACGCGCAGAACTACCGGCAATTCACCGGCAGCGTCTACCTGCGCTACGTGTTCGGCGGTTCGAACAGCATCGGCGTGCCCGGATACGACGGCGGTGGCGCCACGCTGAGGCCGATGACTTCGCCCTACACGCCGTTGCTCTGACGGCCCGAAGGCCCGCTGCCGCAGTCAGGCGGCGCCGGGCTTCACCGCAGCGCCGGGGCCTGGCGATCCGTCCTTGCCCCACAGCGGCGCCTGCTCGTATTTGGCGACCCATCCCGCGATGTCCTTTGCCGCCATCGGCATTGCGATGCCGTAGCCCTGGGCCAGCGTGCAGCCGAGGGCGAGCAGTGCCTCGCCCTGCTTTGCTGTTTCGACACCCTCGGCCACGGCCGTGAGCCCGAGCGCGTGAAGCAGCGCGATGATGCCCTGCACGATGGCCCGGTCCTGGCTGTTGTCGAGCATGCCGCGCACGAAGGACTGGTCGATCTTCACGGTCGACACCGGCAGCTGACGCAGGTAGGTGAGCGATGAATATCCGGTGCCGAAGTCGTCGATGGTGACGCCCACGCCCAGCATCTTGCAGGCCTCCACGAACAGCGCGACGTTCGCGAACTGGCTGATCGCCGTGGTCTCGAGGATCTCGAGCTCCAGCATGCCCTCGCCCTGCTTCGGAAACTGCGCCAGGTGCCGCGCGAGCCGCTCGACGAAGTCCCAGCGCATCATGTGGCGCGGGGCCACGTTCACGCTCACCGAAATCTGCAGGCCCGCGAGGCGCCACTGGTGCGCCTGCCACAGGGCCGTGGCGATGGCCCAGTCGCCGACCTGCTCGACCAGCTGGTCGTCCTCGATCAGCGGGACGAACTGCGCGGGCGGCAGCAGGCCGCGTTCAGGGTGCTGCCAGCGGATCAGCGCCTCGACGCCGACCACCACGCCGCGCCGCATGTCGACCTTGGGCTGGTAGACCAGGAAGAACTCGCCCTGCAGCAGTCCTTCCTGGATGCGCTGGCGCTCGCGCACCACCTGCTCGTCGGCGCGGGCGCGCGGAGCGTCGAAGTAGTGCACCTTGCCATCGGCCGCGCGCTTGGCGAAGAAGGCCGCGTGCTGCGCCTGGCGCAGTGCGGTCTCGGGGGGCGGGCCGTTGCTGTCGAGCAGCATGGCACCGATGCTCGCGTCGATGCTGGCTGTCTGGTCGCGCCAGATCCAGGGCTCGGCCAGCGAGGTCTGGATGCGTTCGAGCACCTGCGCGCACTGCGAGGCCCCGAGGCCGGCGAACAGGGCTGCGAACTCGTCGCCGCCCACCCGGGCCATCACGCTCTCGCGCGGCAGCTCGGCCTTGATGCGCTGGGCCACCTCCTCGAGGGCGGCATTGCCCGCGACCATGCCCATGCGCTCGTTCAACTGGGCAAAGCGGTCGACGTCGACGTAGCAGACCGCGGCCAGGCGCTTGCCGGCGCGGGCCCAGTCGGCCATCAGCGGACGCAGCACCTCGTCCGGCGGAAGTCGGGCCGATCCGTCGTAGTACGAAGGCAATGAGACGGGTGGTTGCTGGTTCGACAAAAGACTGGGGCTCCGGAAGTCGCGGACTATTGTTCTCCCAATTCGATCTGATCCGCGCCTGATGACGAAAATTTGTTACAGGCGCTGTGTGAACACCACAACACTTGCGAAAAAAAGCTGTGCCGGCCTAACCGCAATACGCGCCCACCACTCGGCCGGTGGGCTCGACCTGCACATTGAGCCGCATCATGTCCTGCGCCGGGTCCGCGGGCTCGGTGGCCAGCACGGTGCGGGCCATGCGGGCACCGGCGCGCTGGCGCATTTCTTCCAGCAGTTGCTGGCTGATGCGCAACCCCAGGCCGAAGCGCACGGACGCCGCCTGGCAGGTTTCCGGCGGCGTGACGAAGCTCGGCGGCTCGGGGACTTCCGATGTCAGGGGCCGGTCGGCGGGGGGTGCCTGGCAGCCGGCCAGCACAAGGCCCAGAACCAGGGCCACGGCTGGCAGACCAGGCCGGTATCGACCGTTCGTGATGCGCATCTTTCTTGCTCCTTCTTCAAGCTGCTTCAAGCTGGGCGGAAGCTTATTCAACTCCGGGGACGGTCCTGTGGCACAGGTTAAGCCAGCGAGCAGCGAAGCATCAACTAAATCACGCGAGCTCCCATCGGCGTCGCACCCCGCGCGTATGCTGAAGGCGGCTCCCAGTCAAAGCCCGTGGATCTCGAAACCATGACATCACCCTCTTCCACCGTTTTCCTGATCGACGTCGACAACACGCTGCTCGACAACGACCGCGTCATCGCCGATCTTGGCACCCGCCTCGAACAGGCCCTCGGTGCCGACAGCGCCGGCCGCTACTGGACGGCCCTCGAGCAATTGCGCGACGAACTCGGCTACGTCGACTACCTCGGCGCCCTGCAGCGCTACCGCGCCGGGGAAAGCAGCCTCGGCATGAGCGACCCGCGGCTGCTGCAGATGTCGAACTTCCTCATCGACTACCCGTTCGCCGACAGGCTCTACCCCGGCGCGCTGGAAACGCTGGAACACCTGCGCCGGCACGGGCCCACGGTGATCCTGTCGGATGGCGACGTGGTGTTCCAGCCGCGCAAGGTGCAGCGCTCGGGCCTCTGGGAGGCCACCGGGGGCCGCGTGCTGATCTACGTGCACAAGGAAGAGATGCTCGACGCCGTCGAGCAGAGCCACCCCGCCCGGCACTACGTAATGATCGACGACAAGCTGCGCATCCTGTCGGCCATGAAGGCCATCTGGGGACCGCGTCTTACAACGGTCTTCGTGCGGCAAGGGCACTATGCGCTCGACACGCAGGCCATCGCGGCCTACGCTCCCGCCGACATCACCGTCGAGCGCATCTCGGATCTCATCAACTTCGACTTCCCATCGACATGAGCCAGGCAACCAATCCTCTCGCGGGCAAGCCCGCCCCCCTCGAACTGCTGGTCGACGTGCCACGCCTCGTCTCGGCCTACTACACCGGTCGGCCCGATCCGTCGGTGCCCTCGCAGCGCGTGGCCTTCGGTACCTCGGGGCATCGCGGCTCCTCGTTCGACGACGCGTTCAACGAATGGCACGTGCTGGCGATCAGCCAGGCCATCTGCGACTACCGCAGGCAGAAAGGCATCGACGGGCCGCTGTTCCTGGGCATCGACACGCATGCGCTGTCGACGCCGGCCTTCGGCAGCGCGGTCGAGGTGCTCGCGGCCAACGGCGTGGAGCTGATGATCTCGAAAGACGACGAGTACACGCCGACGCCGGCCGTGTCGCACGCCATCCTGGTCTACAACCGCGGCCGCACGAGCGGCCTGGCCGACGGCATCGTCATCACGCCCTCGCACAACCCGCCCGAGAGCGGCGGCTTCAAGTACACCCCGCCCAACGGCGGACCGGCAGGCACCGACATCACCTCGGCCGTCGAGGCGGCGGCCAACAGGATGCTGGCGAACGGGCTCGAAGGCGTGAAGCGCATGCCGCTCGCGCAGGCGCTGCGCGCATCCACCACGCACCGGCACGACTACCTGAACACCTACGTCGAAGACCTGGCCCAGGTGCTCGACATGGACGCGATCCGCGACGTGAACCTCGACCTCGGCGTCGATCCGCTGGGCGGTGCCGGCGTGCGCTACTGGCCCGCGATCGCCGAGCGCTACAAGCTCACTCGGCTGAACGTGCTGAGCCGCGAAGTCGACCCGACCTTCCGCTTCATGTCGCTCGACTGGGATGGCCGCATCCGCATGGACCCGTCGTCGCCCGACGCCATGCACAAGCTGATCGAACTCAAGGACCGCTTCGGCATCGCCTTCGCCTGCGACACCGACCACGACCGCCACGGCATCGTCTCGGGCAGCACCGGGCTGATGCAGCCCAACAGCTACCTCGCGGTGATGATCGACTACCTCTACACGCACCGCCCGCACTGGCCGGCGCAGGCAGCCGTCGGGAAGACGGTGGTCAGCAGCCAGATGATCGACCGGGTCGCGACCCGGCTCGGACGCAGGCTGCACGAGGTGCCGGTGGGCTTCAAGTGGTTCGTCGACGGACTGGTCGATGCCTCGCTGGCCTTCGGCGGCGAGGAAAGCGCGGGCGCGACCTTCCTGCGCAAGGACGGTTCGGTATGGACCACCGACAAGGACGGCCTGGTGCCCGCCCTGCTCTCGGCCGAGATCGCCGCGCGCACCGGGCGCGACCCGGGCGAGCGCTATGTCGAGCTGACGCAGGCGCTGGGCAAGCCGGTGTCCGACCGGGTGGACGCGCCTGCCACTGTCGAGCAGAAGAAGCGCCTGTCGAGCCTGTCGCCGGAGCAGATCCGCTCGACCGAGCTTGCGGGCGACAGGATCGTCGAGGTGCTGAGCCATGCGCCGGGCAACGGCGCGGCCATCGGCGGCGTGAAGGTGGTGACGGCGAACGGCTGGTTCGCTGCGCGGCCCTCGGGCACCGAGAACATCTACAAGATCTACGGCGAGAGCTTCAAGGGCAAGGAACACCTGGCGCGCATCCTCGAAGAAGCGCAGCACGTGGTGGACGGGGCGTTGTCGGGGAGCTGAAGCCGCATGCGGACACTGGTGCTGCGGCTGAACCCGGGCGACGACCTGCGCGCGTCGCTCGACTCGGCGCTGAAGCAAAGTGGCGACGAGGCGGCCTTCGTCGTCTCCGGCATCGGCAGCCTGAGCGGGGCGAGCATCCGGTTCGCGGGCGCCGAGACCCCGGCGCATATCGAAGGCGACCTGGAAATCCTCACGCTGGCGGGCAGCCTGTCGCCGGACGGCTCGCACCTTCACATCAGCGTGTCGGACTCGGCTGGACGGGTCTTCGGCGGTCATGCCGCGCCCGGCTGCACGGTGCGCACCACGGCGGAGATCCTGATCGCCGTGCTGCCCGACTGGCAGTTCGCGCGCGAGCACGATCCGCTCACCGGCCATGCAGAACTGAGCCCGCGCCGGAAGCCCTGAAGCTCAGCCTTCCAGCGCCTCCACTCGCAGCATCGTGATCGTGCCCGCTACTTCGGCACGCGCCTGCAGCGCATGCACGGCGAGATCGAGCGCGCCTTGCTCCACCGGCCCGGTCAGCACCAGCACCTGCGGACCCGCGCCGGACCGCTCGGCCGCCAGCGCGACCTGGCGCACAGGCACCCTCTGATCCGCGAGGCTGGCCGCGACCGCCTGGATCTGGCCGACCGCATGCACCGGCACGCGCAGGTAGTGCGAGGTGTGCACGGCGGCGCGCGGCAGCACGGCGAGCGCGTTGGTCGCGTGGGCGTGAACGCCGAGGTGCGGCACATGCTGCGCGGCGGCCACCCCGTCGAGCCGTGCCACGTCCACGAGGTCGGCAATCACGGCCGATGCCGTCTGCTCCGAACCTGCGCCCGCGCCGTAGTACATCGTGAGGCCCGCTGCGTCGCTCTTGACCATGACGGCGTTCATCGAGCCCTTCACCTGCGCCATCAGGTGGTCCGCGGGCACGAGCGCGGGCTGCACGCGCAGCTCGACGCCGGATGCCTGCCGGCGCGCCACGCCCAGCAGCTTGATGCGGTAGCCGAGCTGCTCGGCGCAGGCCACGTCCACGCCCTGCAGCGCGGTGATGCCCTCGACCTGAGCGTCGGCGAAGCGCAGCGGCATGCCGAAGGCGTTGGCGGCGAGCAGTGTCAGCTTGTGGGCGGCGTCGATGCCTTCGATGTCGAAGGTCGGGTCGGCTTCCGCATAGCCCAGCGCCTGGGCCTGTGCGAGCGCGGCGTCGAAGTCCAGCCCCTCGTCGCGCATCTTGCTCAGGATGAAGTTGGTGGTGCCGTTGATGATGCCGGCCACCCATTCGATGCGGTTGGCCGCCAGGCCCTCGCGCAGCGCCTGGATGATGGGGATGCTCACGGCCACCGCGCCTTCGTAGGCCACGATCACGCCCTTTTCGCGCGCGGCCGCGAAGATCTCGGCGCCGTGCACGGCCAGCAGGGCCTTGTTGGCCGTCACCACGTGCTTGCCGTGCGCGATGGCCGCCAGCACCCAGTCGCGCGCCGGGCCGGTGCCGCCGGCCACTTCCACCACCACGTCGACATCGGGGTGGGTCGCAACCTGCATTGCGTCGGCCGTGAGCACGACGCCCTCTCCCACGATGCCGGCGGCCCGCTGCAGGTTGCGCGCGGCAACCATCACCAGCTCGATCGACCGGCCGGCCCGCGCCGCGATGTCGGCCCGGTTGCGCGCCAGCACGCGGAAGGTGCCCGAGCCCACGGTACCGATGCCGATCATCCCCACGCGCAGGGTACGGATGGCTGCCGGGCGGTGGTGCAGGGGCTCTAAGGATTCAACGGGATCGCGGTACATGGACATCTCCAGACGAAAAACAAAACCCAGCTGCCAGAGCTGGGTTCATTCGTTCGGGGAGAGAGCGATACACCAGGTGGCTGCCGGAACGGCCACCTGCGCGTGTCAGGTGACCGCGGTGGTAATGGTGGTAATCATTCGAGCAACAACCATCGCCTGCGCGGAGGCAGGCGGCATCATGCGAGCCATCAGGGCTGCGTTGGATGCGGGGTGGAGGTTGGGGCGCGACATGAAGGCTTGGAGTGTACAGGAGCCGCGCGGCGACCGGCTCAGGGCGCCGCCGACAGCCGCTTTTCGAGCCACACGCTGTAGCGCGAGAGCCCGAAGCACAGCACCCAGTACACCGCAGCGACGAAGAGATAGCCTTCGAGGTAGAACGGCCGCCACGTAGGGTCGCCGCCCAGCGCCAGACCCAGTGCGCCGGTCAGCTCGAACAGGCCGACCACGGTGACGAGCGAGGTGTCCTTCAGCGTGCCGACCACGTTGTTGGTGAGCGCGGGCACGACGAGGCGCAGCGCCTGCGGCAGCACGATGTCGCGCTGCACCGGCCAGCGGCCGAAGCCCAGCGCCATGGCCACCTCGGTCTGTCCGCGAGGCACGGCTTGCAGGCCGCCGCGGATGATTTCCGCCAGATAAGCCGCCACGAACAGCGCAAGGCCCGCGAGCACCCGCACGAGCACGTCGGGCTGCCATCCGGCCGGCCACAGCAGCGGCAGCAGGAACGAGGCCATGAACAGCACCGAAATCAACGGCACGCCGCGCACGAGTTCGATGTAGCTCGCGCTCAAGGTGCGTACCACGGGCCAGCCCGACCGGCGCCCCAGCGCGAGCAACAAAGCCAGCGGAAAGGCCAGCGCCAGTCCCACCACCGCGAGCCCGATGGTCAGCGGCAGGCCACCCCAGCGGCCGGTCGGCACATGGATCAGGCCCGGCACGCCACCGCGCATCAGCAGCACGAACAGCAGCAGCGCGACGATCCACAGCGGAACCAGCCACCAGCGCCAGCTGCGCGGCCAGGCGCTGAGCATCGTCACGGCGGAAAGCACGACGACGGCGACGGCGGGACGCCATTGCTCTTCATACGGAAAGCGCCCGAACAGCATCGGCCGCCACTTCTCGGCCACCACGCCCCAGCAGGCGCCGTGCTGGACGGCACGGCAGGCTTCCGCATCAGGCCGGAACACCGCGTGCACGATGCCCCACTCGACGACGTGGAACCCGCCCCATGCGAGCAGCGCCAACAGCAGCACCGTCGCAAGCGAGCGCAGCGGCGAACCCCAGAGTTCGCTGCGCCATGCGATCGGCCCTTGCGTGACGCTCCTCATCGCCAGCCCCGCAATGCGACGCGCGCGTTGTAGCGGTTCATGCCGAAGGAGATCAGCAACGACAGCAGCAGGTAGACCGCCATGATGATCGCGATGCACTCGAAGGCGCGCCCGTTCGTTCCGATGGTGGTGTTGGCCACCGACACCAGTTCCGGATAGCCCACGGCCACCGCCAGCGACGAATTCTTGGTAAGGCTCAGCAGCTGGTTGGTAAGCGAAGGCACGATCACGCGAAGCGCCTGCGGCAGCACGACGATGCGCAGTTGCTGCACCGGCGACAGCCCGAGCGCCTGCCCCGCCAGCACCTGCCCCTGCGACACCGAGAGGATGCCCGCGCGAACGATTTCCGCCACGAAGGCGGCCGAATAGAAGCTCAGGCCCGCCACGATCGTCACGTACTCCGGGCTCAGGGCCGCACCGCCGCTCACGCCGAAGTCACCGCGCTCGGGAAGCTCGAAATGCAGGCCGCCCTCGCCCACCATCGGCCAAGGCACGCTGAGACCGCCCTTGCTGAGCCAGACACCCGGCAACAGCCGCACCGGCTCGGTCGGGTCGGGCAGCAGGTTCGCCATCGCGAAGGCCAGCATCAGCAGCTGCACCAGCAACGGCACGTTGCGCAGCAGCTCGACATACGCGGTGCAGATCCCGCGCAACAGCACATGCGGCGCCAGCCGGCCGATGCCGATGAGCGTGCCCAGCACGACCGAGAAGATGGCCGCAGGCACGGCGGCGCGCACCGTATTGATCAGGCCCGCGAGAAAGGCGCGCCAGAACGGCTGGCTGGCGTCGAAGTCGAGCCAGCCTTCGCTGATCGAAAAGCCCGCAGGCTCGGTGAGAAAGTCGAAGCCCGAACGCACGCCGCGTGCGCGAAGCACCTCGAGCGCATGGTGCACCACCCACACCGCGCCGGCCACCACAGCCAGCACCAGCAGCGCCTGGACGGCCCACGCCAGCCAGACCCCGCGCGATGACGACATAACGGCGCCTCTACGGATGGTCATTGCATCGTGGGGAAGCGATCCGATGCCAGGAACACCGCGGAACCGGCTTTGCCGGGCCGCAGGTGTTGCCCCCGGCGAGGGGGTTGGCGAAGCGACACGAAGTGCGCGAAGCCTGGAGAAGGACTCATCTGACCGGGGGTGCGTAGATCAGGCCGCCCTTGCTCCAGAGATTATTCGAGCCGCGCGGCAGCTTGAGCACCGACTTCGGCCCGACGTTGCGCTCGAAGATCTCGCCGTAGTTGCCCACGGCCTTGATCGCGCGGAACGACCAGTCCTTGTCGAGGCCCAGCAGCTTGCCGAGGTCTTCACCGGTGCCGACCAGGCGCTGCTGCGCCGGGTCCTTGCTGTTGGCCTTGAGCTCGTCGGCGTTGGCCTGCGTGACACCGAATTCCTCGGCCTCGATGAGCGCATTGGGCACCCACTTGGCGATGGCGAACCACTCGTCGTCGCCGCGGCGCACCAGGGGCGCCAGGGGCTCCTTGGAAATCAGCTCGGGCAGAATGATGTAGTCGTCGGGGTTCGACGCTTCCTTGTTGCGCAGGCCGGCCAGCGCCGAGGCGTCGGTCGTGAAGGCCTGGCAGCGCCCCGAGAAGAAGGCCTTGAACGAGGCCTCGAAGCTCTCGAAGACGACCGTCTTCACCGGGATGTTCTGGGCGCGGAAGTAGTCGGAAACGTTCTTCTCGTTGGTGGTGCCCGACTGGGTGCAGATGGTGGCGTTCTTGAGCTGCCTGGCGCTCGTCACCTTGAGCTTCTTCGGCACCAGGAAGCCCTGGCCGTCGTAGTAGGTGATGGTGGTGAAGTTGAAGCCCAGCGAGGCGTCGCGCGTGAGCGTCCAGGTGGTGTTGCGCGCGAGGATGTCGATTTCGCCGGCCTGCAGGGCCGAGAAGCGCTGCTGCGAATTGAGCGGCACGAAGTCGACCTTCTTGCCGTCGCCGAGCACGGCCGCCGCGATGGCGCGGCAGGTGTCGACGTCGAGGCCCGACCAGTTGCCTTGCGTGTCCGGTGCGGAAAAGCCCGCCACGCCGTTGGTCACGCCGCACTTGACGGTGCCGCGCTGCTTGACCGCGTCGAGCGTCTTGCCGGCGAAAGCCGGTGCGGCGCAGGCCAGTGCAATGGCGCCTGCGGCCGCGAGCAGAACCGGGCGGAATCGTTCGTTCATCATTGGTGTTCTCCTCAACAGTAAGCAAAAGGCAGTGTACGGGCCGACACCGGACTCTGCCAAAGAACTCCGGGTTGGATGCATATGCGTCGCCCAGGGCTGGCTCGATGTGCCGCAGGTTCACTACCATACGGCCCTTCAACCACCACTCCAATGGAATAAACACAATGGTCAAATCCGACGACACCGGCAAGTTCATCCTGCGCGTTTCGCTTGGCGTGCTGATCCTGCTGCATGGCATCGCCAAGCTGCAAGGCGGCGTCGGCTTCATCTCGGGCATGCTGGCCCAGCACGGGCTGCCGGGCGCATTGGCCTACCTGGTCTACATCGACGAGGTGGTGGCACCCGTGCTGCTGATCATCGGCCTGTACACGCGCCCTGCTGCGTGGATCGTGGCCATCAACATGCTGGTGGCGTTCGCGCTGGTTCACATGAAGGACCTGACCTCGCTCGGCAAGCAAGGCGGCTGGGCTCTGGAACTGCAGGGCATGTTCCTGTTCGCGGCGCTTGCCCTCGCCTTCATGGGTGGCGGCCGCTTCGCGCTCAGCACGAAATACAACTGATCTGGCTCAATCGTCGTCGGCTGCGTCGAGGCCCGGAAACAGGACCTCGGTGTAGCCGAAGCGCGAGAAGTCGCGCACCCTCATCGGATACAGCTTGCCCAGCAGGTGATCGACTTCGTGCTGCACCACGCGCGCATGGAAGCCGGTGGCGACCCGGTCGATCGGGTCGCCGTACGGATCGAAGCCGGCATAGCGGATGTTGGCGAAGCGCGGCACCACGCCGCGCAGGCCTGGCACCGACAGGCACCCTTCCCAGCCCTCTTCCTCCTCGTCGTTCAGCGGCGTGATGACGGGGTTCAGCAGCACGGTGCGCGGCACCGGCGGTGCGTCGGGATAGCGGGGGTTAACGACGTCGGTGCCGAAGATCACGATCTGCTGATCGACGCCGATCTGCGGTGCGGCAAGGCCGGCGCCGTTGACCGCATGCATGGTCTCGAACATGTCGCGCACCAGCAGGTGCAGTTCGTCGGTATCGAAGGCGGCGACCGGCTGCGCGATGCGCAGCAGCCGAGGGTCGCCCATTTTCAGGATTTCGCGGATGGCCATGGCGGGATTATCGCGACAGCCTCACGCTCCTGCCCCAAGACGATCGATCAGGGAGGGCTCTGGGTCTTCGAGTCGGGCGAAGTCCACAGGCGCGCGTTGCCGCGCGGCATCTGCTGCGGCTGCGACGGTGTGATGCCCGGGACACCACCGGGCCGCGCCGGGACCACGACGGGGGGGCGGCCTCCGCCACCCCAGACCGGCGGAGCCGGTGGGCGCACGGCCGGATAAACGGGCCGCGCCGGATAGCCGGGGCGGTCGTAATAAGGCCTGTCGTAATAGCGCGGGCGCCGTTCGTAGTAGCCGCCACCGTTGATGTAGACCGGCGCAGGCGAGACGACCACCGGAGCGGGCTCGCTGTAATACGGCCCCGAGGAATAGCCCCCGCCATAGTAGGGATCGGCGGGCACGCCCACGCAACCGGTCAGCAGCGCAACGCCACCGACTGCAAAGCAGGCACCGAGAACGCGAATTTTTTTCATGAGGACTCTCCTTGTGGCCTTCAATCAGCTTTCAACGCCAGGTTGTAGACCCTGTTGACTGCGCTCCGATGAAGTCGCGTAACGGCCGGTAAAGAGGCCCGGCCACGGCCCCTGCCGCTCACGCCGCGGGAACGCCGTTGGCGAGGATCTCCAGCATACGCGCCTCGTCGATGATCTCGACGCCGTTCTCGCGCGCCTTGTCGAGCTTGCTCCCGGCCTCTTCGCCGGCCACGAGGTAATGGGTCTTCTTGCTGACGGAGCCGGACACCTTCGCGCCGGCCGCCTCCAATTTATCCTTCGCTTCGTCGCGGCTCAGCGTAGGAAGGGTGCCGGTAATGACGAAGGTCAGGCCCGCCAACGGCTTCGGGGCTCTGGCGGCGGGCTCGCCCTCTTCCCACGTCAGGCCGCAGGCGCGCAACTGCTCGACCACCTCTCGGTTGTGTGGCTGGTCGAAGAAGGTGCGCAGGCTCTGCGCCACCACAGGGCCGACGTCGTTCACCTCGAGCAGCTGCTCCTCTGTCGCATCCATGATCGAGTCCAGCTTGCCGAAGTGCTTGGCCAGGTCCTTCGCGGTGGTCTCGCCCACATGGCGGATGCCCAGTCCGAACAGGAAACGCGGCAGCGTGGTCTTCTTCGAGGCTTCCAGCGCGTCGACGAGATTCTTCGCCGACTTCTCCGCCATGCGATCCAGCCCCGCCAGCGTGGTGAAGCCCAGCTTGTACAGGTCGGGCAAGGTGCGGATCAGGTTGGAGTCGACGAGCTGCTCGACCAGCTTGTCGCCCAGGCCGTCCACGTCCACCGCGCGCCGGGCAGCGAAATGCAGGATGGCCTCCTTGCGCTGCGCCCCGCAGAACAGGCCGCCGGTGCAGCGGTAGTCGACCTCGCCCTCCTCGCGCACGGCCTCCGAGCCGCACACGGGGCACTTGTGCGGCATGGTGAAGATCTCGCCGCGCTGTTCCTCGGGCTTGGCCAGGCTGTCAGGCGCCACGCCGACCACCTCGGGAATCACGTCGCCCGCGCGGCGCACGATCACCGTGTCGCCCACGCGCACGTCCTTGCGGCGCGCCTCGTCTTCGTTGTGCAGCGTGGCGTTGGTCACGGTCACGCCGCCGACGAACACCGGCGCGAGCTTGGCTACCGGCGTGAGCTTGCCGGTGCGCCCGACCTGGATCTCGATGCCTACCACCTCGGTCAGCTGTTCTTGCGCCGGGTACTTGTGGGCCACGGCCCAGCGCGGTTCGCGCGAGACGAAGCCCAGTTGCCGCTGCAACTCGATGCTGTCGACCTTGTAGACCACGCCGTCGATGTCATAGGGCAAGGCATCGCGCTGGCGGCCGATGTTCTCGTGGAACGCTATGAGTTCGATAGCACCCGTTGCCCTTGCAGTTTGTGTGGCCACAGGGAAACCCCATTCATGAAACTGCTGCAGCCAGTCGAACTGCGTCGGCCAGTCGGGCCCGCCTTCGGCCACCGGCGTGACCTCGCCCAGCCCGTAGGCAAAGAAGCTCAGCGGCCGCGCCGCGGCAATTGCCGGATCGAGCTGGCGCACCGCGCCGGCCGCCGCGTTGCGCGGATTGACGAACACCTTCTCGTTCTTCTGCCCGTCAGCGATCTTCTGCCGCTGGCGCTCGTTGAGCCCGTCGAAGTCGGCGCGCTTCATGTAGACCTCGCCGCGCACCTCGACCACGGGTGGCGCGTTGCCATTGAGCCGCAGCGGAATCTCGCGCACCGTGCGGATGTTCTGCGTGACGTCCTCGCCCACCTCGCCGTCGCCGCGCGTGGCGGCCTGCACCAGCACGCCGTTCTCGTAGCGCAGGTTCATGGCAAGGCCGTCGAACTTCAGCTCGCAGACGTAGCTGACCTGCGGCCCGTCTTCGGCCAGACCCAGTTCCTTGCGCACGCGCGCATCGAAGGCGCTGGCGCCGCCGGGCGTGATGTCGGTCTCGGTGCGGATCGACAGCATCGGCACCTTGTGGCGCACCTTGACGAAGCCGTCCAGCACCTTGCCGCCCACGCGTTGCGTCGGCGAATCGGCGGTGCGCAGTTCGGGAAACTCGGTCTCGATGGCCTGCAGGCGCTGGAAGAGCTTGTCGTACTCCGCGTCCGGCAGTTCGGGCGCGTCGAGCACGTAGTAGAGATGGGCGTGCCTGTGGAGCTGTTCGCTCAGTGCGGCGGCTTCGCGTGCGGCTTCGTCGCGCGTCGGCATGGGTGTCTCCCGGAGATCGGAGTTAGCTGAAGAGCCGCCGTGCCAGCGGAGAGCCCGCGGCAAGATCGCGCCCGTCGAGCGTGTCGTAGAGCTGTTCGAGGTCGGCGCCGATCACGTCCATCGTCTCGTCGCGCAGCAGCTGGCCGTCGCTGTCGGTGACCACGCCATCCATTTCGCGCGCCAGCGTGGCGGCGGCTTCGCGCATGCGGCGGAACGGTTCCTCGGCGCGATCGACCTGCGGCACGTCGAGGCTCAGGCTGAGCTCGCGGATGGCCGACTGGGCCGGGTCGTCGGCCAGCGCGGCCTGCGTATCGAAAGCCAGGCCGAGAACCGGCGGCAGGCCGGCCTCGCTGGTCGGAAGCACCATGCGCCCCGGGATGATGCCGGCCACGAAGCCGAGCCGCGCGGCATTCTGCTGCACATAGCCCGGGCTCCAGGCCGCATGCAGCGCGCGCAGCACGAAACCCAGCTGCGCGTCGTGCGCGCTGGCGAACTGGTCGAGCTCCCGGGCGCGGGCCACTTCGTCGAGCATTTCGGGAAACTCCGGCGCGCCATTGACGGCATCGGCGAAAGCCTGCGCCTTGACCACGAACTCGGAGTATTCGATCTCGTTGAGCGCGCCCGTGCGGTTGGCCAGCTGCACGCCGACCTGGAAGGCGCTGTAGCGCTGCCCGGGCGCGGGCGGCTCCCACTGGCCGGTGTGCTCGTTCAGGCCTTCGATGGCCACCGGCTTGCTGCCCGCGCGGCGCGTGGGCGGCATGGCCGCGATGGCGGCATCGCCCGAAGCCAGCCCGTCGAGCGAGATCGGCGCGATCACGTCGATCAGCGGATCGAGCCCGCCGCGGCGCTCGGCCGTGGGCACCGGCACGCCGCTGGGTGCCGGCCGATCGGGGTCGAACAAGGGTTCGTGGCGGTCGGCGCCCTGCACCTGGTGCGGATCGACATGCAGCATCGGCTCCACGCCGTCGCCGCCCGCCGCCAATGCGCGCTCGGCCTCGTCCAATGCGGCATCGACCGCATCGGGCTGCCGGGGCGCGTTACGGCGCGACATCATGGCCTCGTAGCCGACGACGGCCGCGAGAACGAGGCCACCGAAGATGGCCAGGGCGAGTGTGAGATTGCTCATGGATGGTCGCCCGGCTTATGCGGCTTCGACCATCGAGACAGCCGACTCCATGTCGACCGCGACGATCCGCGACACGCCCTGCTCCTGCATCGTCACGCCGATCAGCTGCTCGGCCATTTCCATGGCGATCTTGTTGTGGCTGATGAAGAGGAACTGGGTTTCGCGGCTCATGGCGGAGACGAGTTTGGCATAGCGCTCGGTGTTCGCGTCGTCCAGCGGCGCGTCCACTTCGTCGAGCAGACAGAAAGGCGCCGGGTTCAGCTGGAAGATGGCGAACACGAGCGCGATGGCCGTGAGCGCCTTCTCGCCACCCGACAGCAGGTGGATGGTCTGGTTCTTCTTGCCCGGGGGCTGCGCCATCACCTGCACGCCGGAATCGAGGATCTCGTCGCCGGTCATCATGAGCTTGGCGTTGCCGCCGCCGAACAGCTCCGGGAACATCCGGCTGAAGTGCTCGTTGACGATCTTGAAGGTGCCGCCGAGCAGGTCGCGCGTCTCGGCGTCGATCTTGCGGATGGCGTCTTCCAGCGTGCCGATGGCCTCGTTCAGGTCGGCCGACTGGGCATCGAGGAAGGTCTTGCGCTCGCTCGCGATGGCGAGTTCGTCGAGCGCGGCCAGGTTCACCGCACCGAGCGCGACCACTTCGCGATTGAGCCGGTCGATTTCGCTCTGCAGCCCGGTGAGCTTCACCTTGTCGTTCTCGATCGACTGCTCGATGGCTTCGAGGTCTGCGCCGGCATCGTCCAGCAGCTGCTGGTATTGCTCGACGCCCAGGCGTGCGGCCTGCTCCTTCAGCTGGAACTCGGTGATGCGCTGGCGCAGAGGATCGAGCTCGCGCTCGAGCTGCAGGCGGCGCTCGTCGCTGGCGCGCAGCTTGAGCGTGAGATCGTCGTACTGGCTGCGTGCCGAGCCCAGCGCGGCTTCGCGTTCGAGCTTGAGGGCCAGCGCGTCCTGCAGGCCGGCCTGCGCGGCGGCGTCGGAGAGGCGGCTCAGCTCGGCACGTGCGCGCTCGTCTTCGTCGGTGAGTGCCACGGTCTGCTGCGCGGCGGTTTCGATGGATCGGTTGAGCTCCCCACGGCGGGCTTCGAGCGTACGCTGCGAGAAGGTCGCTTCCTGCGCCTGGCGCTCCAGGCTGCGGTGCTGCTCGCGGCTCGCGGTCAGCGCACGGCCGGCCTCGATCACGCGCTCGTCGAGTTCGGCATGGCGCTCCTGGCTGTCGGCCAGCTGCATGTCGAGTTCCTCAAAGCGGCCTTCGGCGGCGATGCGCCGCTCCTGCAGCTCTTCGAGCTGCGCGTCGACTTCACCGAGGTCGGCGGCCAGCTGCTGACTGCGGGCGCGGGTCTGCTCGGCGAGCTGCGTCATGCGCAGGGTCTCGACCTGCAGTTCGTGCGCGCGCGACTGGGTTTCCGCGGCTTCGCGCCGCGCGGTGACGAGGCGCGAAGCGGCGTCGGCATAGGCGGCCTCGGCGCGGACCAGCGCGGTGCGGGCCTCTTCGTTGATGAGCGTCTGGGCGCGCAGCTGGCGCTCCAGGTTTTCCATTTCCTGCTGGCGGGCCAGCAGGCCGGCCTGCTCGGAATCGGGCGCATAGAAATTGACGCTGTGCGAGGACACGGCATGGCCGCTCTGCACGTAGATGACTTCGCCAGCTTGCAGCGTGGCGCGCTGGGCCAGCGCTTCCTCGAAGCTCGCGGCGGTGTAGCAGCCGTGCAGCCAGTCGTTCAGCAGGGCCTGCTGCCCCGCGTCGTTCAGCCGCAGCAGGCTCGACAGGCGCGGCAGCGCGGCCGAGCCCTCCGGCGTTCCGGCAGCCGGCGGGCTGTAGAAGGCGAGCTTGGCGGGCGGCGCGTCATTGCCGAAGGCGCGCACCATCTCCAGGCGGCTGACTTCGAGTGCGCCCAACCGCTCGCGCAGTGCGGCTTCGAGCGCGTTTTCCCAGCCCTGCTCGATGTGGATGCGGCTCCACAGTCCCTGCAGGCCGTCGAGGCCATGCTTGGCGAGCCATGGGGCCAGCTTGCCGTCGGTCTTGACCTTCTCCTGCAGTGCGCGCAGCGCCTCAAGGCGGGCCGAGTACTCGGCATGGCGGGCGCCCTCGGTGTTGACGGCCTGCTGCTTTTCGCGGCGGTCGTCGTCGAGCTGCGGCACGGCTTCCTGCAGTTCCTGCAGGCGCGCGTCGGCTTCGCTTGCCGCTTCCTGCGCCATGGCGTGCTGCTCCTGCATGTCGAGCAGGCGGGCCTCGTCGGGCGCAGCCAGGGCGTTCTGGTCGGCGCGCAGGCGTTCGCTGCGCATGGTGAGTTGCCGGCTCTGCTCCTCGATGTTGCGCTGGTCGGCGGCCAGCACCTGGATCTGCTGCTGCACCTGCGACACGGTCGTGCGCTGCGTGTTGGCTTCGTCCTGGGCGCGCTGCACGGCTTCTTCGAGATCGGGCATGCGCGCGTCATGCTCCTCGAGCTGGGCCGCCAGCATGATGGCCTGTTCCTCGGCATCGACGCCCGCGCCGGCCAGGGTCTCGATCTCGGCTTCGGCTTCTTCGCGGCGGCGGCCCCACTGGCCCATCTGTTCGCGCAGCTGCACGAGACGCTGCTCGACACGCTGGCGGCCTTCGACCACGAAGCGGATCTCGCCCTCGAGGCGGCCGACTTCGGCGCTGGCCTCGTAGAGCTTGCCCTGCGCCTGGTTGACCTGGTCGCCGGCGCCGTAGTGGGCCTGGCGCACGGTTTCGAGTTCTGCCTCGATGTGGCGCAGGTCGGCCGTGCGCGATTCGAGGTCGTTGATGGCACGCTCGGAATCGGCCTTGATCTTGGCCTGGTCGGCATTGCTCTCGCTGCGCTTCAAGAACCACAGCTGGTGCTGCTTCTTCGTGGCGTCGCCCTGCAGCGCGTTGTAGCGCGCGGCCACCTCGGCCTGCTTCTCGAGCTTCTCGAGGTTGGCGTTGAGTTCGCGGAGGATGTCCTCGACCCGCGTGAGGTTCTCGCGCGTGTCGCCCAGGCGGTTCTCGGTTTCGCGGCGGCGCTCCTTGTACTTGGAGACGCCAGCGGCTTCCTCGAGGAACAGGCGCAGTTCCTCGGGCTTGGATTCGATGATCCGGCTGATCGTGCCCTGGCCGATGATGGCGTAGGCGCGAGGGCCGAGGCCGGTGCCGAGAAACACGTCCTGCACGTCGCGGCGGCGCACCGGCTGGTTGTTGATGTAGTAGCTGCTGGTGCCGTCGCGGGTGAGCACGCGGCGCACGGCGATTTCGCCGAACTGGTTCCATTGGCCGCCGGCGCGGTGGTCGGCGTTGTCGAACACCAGCTCCACGCTGGAGCGGCTGGCCTGCTTGCGGGTGGTCGTGCCGTTGAAGATCACGTCCTGCATCGACTCGCCGCGCAACTCCGACGCACGCGACTCGCCGAGCACCCAGCGCACCGCGTCCATGATGTTCGACTTGCCGCAGCCGTTCGGCCCGACAACGCCGACCAGTTGGCCCGGCAGCAGGAAGTTGGTGGGTTCGGCGAACGACTTGAAGCCCGAAAGCTTGATGGAATTAAGACGCACGACTTGTCGGCCTGCCTTGGCTGTAGCTCCAAGGTATTGATTTGTAAGGAAAATTGCACGGGCCCGCAGCTTGAAGCAGGCCGCCGCCCCAGCCGTGGATGATAACGTCAGGGCATGAGCGATTCCCTGGTTTCACCCCTCGTCGCACGATGGGCCTGCCTGCTGGCAGGCGCGGCAGTCCTGGCCGCTGTCCTGTCCGGTATCGCAGGCTGCTCGGCGACGCACGACACGCAGCGCGCCGAGCCCTACAGCAACCAGGAATGGCTGCAGTCCGGCGCCAACCGCATCGCCAACCTTTCGCTGCGCGACAACCTGCAGTCGGTGCGCCGGGTGCAGAGCACGCTCTACAAGCGCAACCCGCGCGAGTGGCGCAAATCGGCCGCCAGCATGGACGAAGCCAGCCAGCGCGCCTGGGACGCCGTGCTCAAGGGCCCGTCCCTGCCCGAGCTCAAGGGCGCGAGCGGTATCGACGCCATCCGCATGGCCTTCGACACCACCCCGCAGGGCTACCAGGGCGACCGCGTGGCGGCGCTGGTATACGGCTGGGCCACCATGCTCAAGCAGGCCAACGGCGACACCTGGGACCAGACCATGCTCGACGGCGTCAACGCCGAGAACAGCTTCCGGGCCGCGCGCAATTTCGAGATCTCGCTGTGGCTCATCTCCTCCAAGACCGGCCCCGACGGCCAGCCGCTGCTGCTGGCCACCGAGATCAGCGACCGCGGCCGCAACCTCGTGGCCGACCGCGAGCTGTCGAAGGTGGTGGCGCGGCTCGACCTGCTGGCAGCCCAGGCCGACGAGAAGTACCGCCGGGCGGCGCTCGACTTCGGCCAGAACTGGGTGATGGGCGTGGTCATGCCTCTTTTCACGCTGGTTCCCAAGTGAGGCGACCGGCCGGCCGCAAGCACACCCCTTGCTGCAGGCCATTGCAAGAGATCGCAACCGGAAGGAAAAAGCAGCCCCCTAGAATGATTCGGCCCTTCACCTCTCCTCAATCCATTCGAGGCAGCATCAACTCATGAGCTCCATCAACTTCATCGGCGGCGAAAAAGGCGGTGTCGGCAAGTCGGTCACCGCGCGCGTGCTGGCCCAGTACTTCATCGACCACAGCCGCCCCTTCACCGGCTTCGACACAGACCGCTCGCACAGCTCGTTCACGCGCTTCTACGAAGGCTTTGCCTCGCCGGTGGTGGTCGACAGCTTCGAAGGGCTCGACACGGTGGTCAACGGCTTCGAGACCAATCCGCAGCAGAGCGTGATCGTCGACCTTGCCGCCCAGACGCTGGCGCCGCTGGCGCGCTGGATCAAGGAATCGGACCTGTTCGACGTGTTCGCCGAGATCGGCGTCACCGTCAACTTCTGGCACGTGCTGGACGACGGCAAGGACTCGACCGACCTGCTCGGCACGCTGATCGACACCTTCGGCAACCGGCCCAACTACATCGTGGTGCAGAACTACGGCCGTGGCAGCGATTTCGGGATGCTGCTGGGTTCGCAGTCGCTCTCCAAGGCCACGGCCAACGGTGCCCGCGTGATCGCCCTGCCCCGGCTGCACGATGCGAGCATGCGCAAGATCGACGCGCAGAACACCAGCTTCTGGAAGGCCGTGCATGACCGCGACGGGCCGCATGCGCTGGGGCTGCTGGAGCGCCAGCGGGTGAAGTCGTGGCTGGCTACGGCCTACGCCGCGTTCGATACGCTGCCCCTTTGAGCCTTCATCCGGTCGGTCGAGGCTGTGCGCACTCGGCCTGACCGGGCATCCCAGAAAAACAGAAAGAGGGAGATTCGCCTTGGACATCCACGTCAACCGAAACGGCCAGGCCTTCGGCCCCTACGAAGAGAGCGAGGCCAGGGCGCTGTACGCCCGGGGAAACATCGCCCCGTCAGACCTGGTCTGGCGCAGTGGAATGGCCGAATGGCAGACGGCCTTGCAGATGTTCGGCGAGCGGGCGACGCAGCCCGGTGCGCCTCCGGTCGTCTCGCCACCTCCCCTGCCTCCGCAACAGGTGCCCCCGGTGCCGGGCTACGCCGCGCCGCCGTCCTCCTACGGGCAGCAGACCGTGGTGCCGCAACAGGATCTGCCACCCAAACTGCATTGGGCGCTGGTCCTGTTGTTCACGGTACTGACCTTCGGCATTTTTGCCCTCGTCTGGCCGTTCATCCAGTCGACCTGGGTGCGCAAGATCGATCCTCGATCCAATGCGACCCTGTACCTGGCCGGCAACGTGGCCCTGGCAATCGTCGGGAATCTGATGGATGCCTCGAGCTCCCCGAGCACCCAGGGCGCTGGCGTGCTGCTTCAGATCGTGTCCTATGTGCTCTTCTTTTGCGGGTACTACTCGATGAGACGTTCGATGCTCGACCACTACAACGGTGTGGAGCCGATCGGACTGAGGCTTTCCGGAGCCATGACCTTCTTCTTCAGCATCCTCTACCTGCAGTACCACATGACGCGGATCGCCAAGTGGAAGCAGACTGGAGAAATCGAGCCGCAATAAACAGCTTCGGGAGCCGTCCAGCACCGCGCCCAAAAACCGCTCAGATCATCCCGCCGTTGATCGAGATCACCTGCCCAGTGATGTAGCCGGCTTCCTCGCTCGCGAGGAACGAAGCCAGCGCCGCCACTTCCTGCGGCGTTCCGGCCCGCTTCACCGGCACCATCTGGTTGATGACGGCCGGGTCGAACACCGCGTCCGCCATCGGTGACGCGATGATCCCCGGCGCAATGGCATTCACCGTCACGCCGCGCGAGGCCACCTCGAGCGACAGCGCCTTGGTCGCGCTGTTCAGCGCGCCCTTGGCCGCTGCGTAGTTGACCTGCCCCCGGTTACCAGCAATCGCGGCCACCGACGAAATGTTCAGGACGCGGCCCCACCGCGTGCGCATCATCGGCAGCAGCAGAGGCTGCGTGACGCGGAAGAAGCCGTTGAGCGACACGTCGATCACCTTGTGCCATTGCTCGGCCCGCATGCCCGGCAGCACGGCGTCGTCGTGGACGCCCGCGTTGTTGACGAGGATCTGCACCGGCCCGCCTTCGAGGATGCGCGCGCACGCCGCCGCTGTGGCCTCGTCGCTGCTCAGGTCGAACACATGGCACTCGGCCTTGCCGCCGGCTGCGGTGATGGATGCCGCCAGTTGCTCGACCGCCTCGGGACGCGAATTGGCGTGCAGCAGCACCGTGGCGCCGTCGCGCGCCAGGCGCTCGGCCATCGCGGCACCAAGCGCGCCGCTGGCACCGGTGATCAGTGCGCGTTTTCCTTCGAGACTCATGGCGTCGCCGTGCTTTCTGCTGCTGTTGCTGCGAGCGGGGTGTTCAGGACCACCACGGCACGGCCCTCGGCCAGCATGCGGCCGTCGTCGGCCTTCACCGTGAATTCATAGAGGATCTGGCGGTCGTCCCCCGACAGGCGCCGGGCACCGACCTGCAAGGCGCCGGCCACGTCGTCCAGGCGCGCCACCGCCAGCTTCACGTTGCGCGCGCTCGCGAGAAAACCGGCCGACGGCGTGCTGCCCTCTTCCGCCAGCAGACCGCCATGCAGCGCCATCGCCTGCGCGGCGTATTCGATCGCGTTCGACGCGAGCAGCCCGCTTTCCGTGCGCAGCGGGTTGTCCGACTGTGCGTGCGTCGTGGTGCTGCATCGGATCGTGTCGGCATCCCAGCCTTCGAGGCGCTCCAGCAGGCACATGCTGCCGCTGTGCGGAATGCGCCGGGCGATGCCCGCGCGGTCGAGCGTCTGCGGCGCGGTCAAGCCGAGGGCTCCAGGTCGGCCACCAGCAGCACGTTGGCGAACGGCGTGCCTTCGCTCATCGGAATGCTCTGCACGCGGAAACCCAGCCGATCCAGCAGCGCCGTCCACTCGGCCAGCGTCCGGCCCCAGGTCGGCGAGACCTTGTGGCCGCGGATGCGCGTGACGGTGCGGTCCACCCACTGGCTGATGGCGAAGCCACGGCGGCTCGACGCGTCGCCCACGCGCAGCAGCAGTCGCGCATGCGGATTGCCGCCACGGCGCAGCGCGTCGCGCACGCGCAGCAGCACGCCTTCCTGGGCTTCGAGGTTCACGTAATGCAGCACGTCGAGGATCACGACGAGGTCGCAATCCGGCAAGTCGGCCTTGCACATGTCGGCGCAGACCAGTCGGGGCGCGGGCTGCAGATGGCCGATGGAGGCTTCCGCACGCGCCACGTCCTTGGGCATGAGCTCGATGCCGGTGTAGTCGGCGCCCTCCGGCGTGGCGAGCCACGACGACGGCCAGCGGCCCTGCCTCTGCATCGCGCTCATCGAGGCCAGCAGGCTCGCGAACAGGCCCTGGCCGCAGCCGATGTCGACCACGCGGTGATGCTGCGCACCGAAGAGCCCGCGTTCGAGCAGCCCGCGGAACACCGGATCGCGCCCCAGCTTGCCGCGCGCGAAGTGCCAGGCGAAGCTGCCGCCCTTCTTGTAGGGAATGGTGGCGGCCTCGTGCAGCTCGCGCCAGGCGTTGTCGGTCGACGGCAATACGGCGCTCATGCTTGCAGTCCTTCGGGCAGGGTCACGGAGCGCAATCCATCGGCGCGCAGGCGTTCGAGCAACAAGGGCAATACCTCCAGCAAAACAGGTTGTCCCGCAGCGGTGCGCGCGGCGTTGCCGTCGTGCAGCAACAGGATGTCGCGCGCCTGCAGGTTGCGGCTCAGGCGCGCCATCACCTTGGCGGCGTCGCCTTCGCGCGTGTCGAAGCCGCGTCGCGGCCAGCTCACGAGCGAGAGGCCGAGGCGATGCAGCACGGGTTCGAGGAAAGGGTTGCGCAGGCCGGCCGGCGCGCGGAAACAGGTCGGGCGCTGGCCGGTGACGTCGCTCAGGATGTCCTGCGCCCGCGCGATCTCGGCGGCGAAGCCGCGCGGCCCCAGAAAGGAAAAGTTGTGCCGGTGCCGCGCCGTGTGGTTCTGGATGCTGTGGCCACGCGCGACGATCTCGCGCGCCAGCGCGGGCTGCGCCAGGACGCGCTCGGCGATGCAGAAGAAGGTGGCGCGCTGGCCATGCGCGTCGAGCAGGTCGAGCACGCGCGGCGTGACTTCCGGCTCCGGGCCGTCGTCGATGGTGATGGCCACCTCGCGGCGTGCGGCGGCCGCTTCGGGCAGCCGGGTGACGTTGGGCCCCAGCAGGCTGCTGCGCGGCGTAAGCCCGGCGCCGGTGATCAGCGCATGGTTCAGCACGATCGCGCCGATGGCCCACGGCAACGCTCCCGGCACCAGCACGCCGGCGCCGATGGCCGCGACATGCCACGCCGCGCTGGCGCGGATGGCCGGCGGCCAGGGCCAGGATTCGGTGGGTGCGGGAACGGAGGACATGGGACCGGATTTTCCCCTCATGAGCCGCGGGAGGCCTTCGAAGGCCCCACGCTGCGTGCGAATGCCGCCGACAGCAACAGCGCCAGCAGCGCCCCCGGAGCGACCACGCGGCCGATGGACGACAGCGCCGGAATATCCGAGATAGCGATCAGCCCGAAGGACACCACGGTCGTCAGGTTGGCCAGCATCAGCGACGCCAGGGTGTCCTCATCGGCCCGCCCTGTCGTGCGCAGCTGGTCGAAGAACAGCGCGTAGTTCGACCCCACCGCCACGATCAGCAGCAGCCCCACCAGGTGCAGGATGCCCAGCGCAGCCTGCAGCACGGCCATGCCGCCGAGCGTGAGCACCACCGCGAACAGCAGCGGCTGGCACACGGCCAGCAGCCGGCGCCAGGAGCGCAGATAGATGCCGAGCAGCACCACCCCCGCCAGCGCGCCGAGCAGCACCTGCACGAAGGCTTCGTGCAGGTAGCGCTGGTAGAGGCTCGCGAGTTCGCGCCCGACGTCGACCACCTGCACCTCGGGAAGACCGGCCAGCGCCGCTTCGAGACGGCCTTGGTCGAACTTCGCACCGGGGTGCAGCACGACCAGCGTGCCCCAGCCGCCGCCGGGGCGCTGGTACATCAGCGTGTTCAGGACCGGACCGAGCGGCCCCTCGGCCAGTTCGGCGCGCTGCACCGGCGGCAGCTCGCGCGCGGCCTCGACGTCGGCCAGGAACGGCCCGAGCCGCGAGGCCGGCAGCGGCATGCCCTTCGTCGCTTCCTCCAGGCTGGCGCGCAGGGTTTCGGCATCGGGCAGGCTCGCGATGCGGGCCTTCTGCATTGCCAGGCTCGGCAGCACGCGCGTGACGGTCTCGTAGCCGACCAGCTCGCCGCTGTCGACCAGCGCGTCGAGCCGGGCCGCCGCGGCCTCGGTGTGGCGCAGCGCGGCCTGTTCGTCGTCGCCATAGGCGACCACCAGCACGCCGCCGTCGCTCGCGCCGATGTCGTTGCGCAGCATTTCGTCGAGCTGCTGGGCGGCCTTGGGCACGGGGCTCATCGCGCCGAGATCGGCGCGCCACAGGTGGCCGCCCTGCCACAGCACCAGCGCCAGCGCAGCCACGCCCAGCGCCGCCAGCGGCCAGCGCAGGCGCGGCAGGCCGCGCACCAGCGCGCCGGCCACCTGCGCCATGTACCTGCGCATGCCCATGCCGGTGGCGCCGTCCGGTGCCAGCATCGGCAGCACGTAGCGCGTGGCCAGCGCGGCGGCGACGAGGCCCGCGATGGAGAACACGCCCAGCTGCGCCAGCCCCGGGAAGCCCGAGAACACCAGTGCCGCGAAGCCGCACACGGATGTCAGCAGACCGAGCCGCACCGTGGGCCAGTTCTGGTCGCGCCAGCGCTGCCAGCCGGTGCCGGCCACCGCCGCGCCGCGAGCCTGTATGAGGTAGTAGATGGCATAGTCGACCGTTTCCCCAATCAGCGTGCTGCCGAAGCCCAGCGTGAGGCCGTGCACCGAGCCGAACACGAGGCTCACGCTCGCGGTGCCGATCACCACGCCCGTGGCCACCGGCAGGAAGGCGATGACCAGCGCGCGCGGCGAGGCGAATGCCAGGAGCAGCAGCCCGCCCATGACGATGCCGCCCACCACCGCGAGGTGGATCGCCTCGGTCTTGATCTTGTCGCGGCTCATCACCGAGAACACCGGCGGGCCGCTCAGCAACAACTTGGGCGCGTCCGCGCCCATGTCGCGCGTCGCCGCCGCGTAGGCGGATTGCACGCGCGCGATGGCCACGGCCTGCGCATCGAGGTCGCTGCCGGCGGCGCGCGTGGTCGAGATCATCAGCGCGCGCGGCGCGGTGCGCGACATCCACACGCCGTCCTCGCTGCGCGGGGCGCTGGCGGGCACCAGCTCCATGGCGATGCGCTGCGTCTCCCCGGTCGGGTCGCGGTCGAGAAAAGGCTTGATCACGTTGCCGGCCGGCGTGCCCAGCATCGACAGCGTCTCGTTGATGGCGTCGCGCAGCCCTTCGGCGGTGAAATGCCCCGGATTGACGCCGGGCGACAGCTGGTAGCGGTGCTGGAACACCCAGGTTCCGCTGTCGCTCCAGTCGCTGACGTCGCCGTTCTGGACCAGCTCGAAGAGCTTGCTCTCGCGCATGTCCTTCGCCACCGCGCGCGACACCGCCGCACGCTGCTCCGCGCTGCCGCCCTCGATGCCCAGCATCAGCGTGCGCGAGGCGACGCCGCTCTGCAGCTGCTCGATCAGCACGCGCTGGCGCACGTCGGGGCTCTTGGGCAGGAAGGCCGAGAGGTCGGCGCCGATCTGCGTGCGCGCGATGACCACGGCGCCGCACAGCAGCACCAGCAGCCATGCCAGCAGCACGACCGCCCTGCGCCGCCAGCCTGGCGGGCCACCCGCCTGCTGCTGCGTCACGGCGTGGTGCGTCCGGGGGCGCCGGCGGGTACGGCCACGGCCCCGCCCGGCGTGATGTTCATGACCGAGCGGTCACCGCCGACGAACTCCATCTCGAGCCCCAGCACGTCGCTCGCGCGGCCGCTGATGCGCATGCTGCGCACCTGCGCGGCGAGCCGGCTGTCCAGCGGCGTCAGGTCGAGCGTCCACTTGGCCGAAGAGCCCGACACGGTGCTGCGGAAGTAGCGCTGCAGCGTGGCGCCGTCGCCCGTCAGCGTGCCGCGCATGGCTTCGACCAGTCCGAGCAGCTCGGGCATGCTGTCGAGCGCCAGCGTGCGGTTGCGGCCGCCGCGCGACAGCGTCAGCGTGTTGCCCTCGACCGCCATGGTCTCGACGCGCGGCGACAGCGTGCGGCGCACCAGCTTGTCGGGCGCGTCGAAGCTCAGCGTGCCGCTGGCGTCGAGCGGGCCTTCGAGGCCGTGCACGAAGCGCTGCTCGGTGAAGCGGGCCTCGCCGCTCTTCTGCTTGGCCAGCAGCGCCATCAGCTCGGGCAGTTCGAACCCGGCTGCCGCGAAGGCCGGCACGGCGCAAAAGGCCAGTGCGAGCACGAATGCCCTGCAAAGCCGGTCAAGCCGCATCTTCGAGCCAGAAATCATGGAAATTGAACCAGTTGTAGGGGTAGGCACGGCACAAGGCTTCCAGGCGCGCCACGTAGGCTTCGACAGCCGCGCGGATGCGCTGCTCGCGCTCCTCGGGGCTGGCAGCCCGCTCGCCGAAGTCGGCCAGCGGATCGAACCGGACATCGTAGCGCGCGCCTCCGCCGTAGAGACCCGCCATGAAGAACACCTTGCGGCGCAGCAGCGCGGCCAGGCGGAAGGGGCCGTCGTTGAAGACGGCGGGCTGCCCGAGGAACGGCAGCACGATGTTGTTGCCGCGCTGGTGTGCGGGCTGTTCCTCGCTGCCCGGCAGCGTGCGGTCGGCCAGCATGCCGCCGAGGCCGCCGCCGTCGAGCCAGTCGCGCAGCTCGAGCATCGAGTGCGGCCGGCCCAGCGCGATGACGTGAGGACGCGACTCGGGCACCGCGATGGCGTTGAGGATGCCCGTGATGCGCTGCGCGTTGTCCGGGTACATCAGCATCGCGAGACGCATGTGGCGCTGGACCGTCTGCTGCTTGCAGGCGCCCAGCGCCTCGAAGCTGCCGACGTGGGCGCCGAGCAGGAAAGCGCCCCGCCCGTTCGCCAGTTCCACATCGAGCGGCTCGTTGCCCTCGATCTTCACCTTGAAGAGATCCAGGCGCCCGCGCAGGAAGTACACCCGGTCGAGCACCGTCGAGGCGAAGGCGTGCAGAAGGCGGAAGCCGTCGACCCAGCCCGCCTGCGGGCCGATGGCGCGGAACAGGTAGCGCTTGATGTGCCGGCGCTGGGCCGGTGCGAACAGCAGGAAATACAGGGCGATCGGCGGCAGCAGCAGGCGCGTGACGTGCCGCCCGCACACCAGAGCCATCAGCACGATGAAGCGCAGCGCGAGCATGTTGCTGCGCTCGGGCGCGTGCGCCCAGGCGCCGCTCTCGCCTTTGGGCGTTTCCTGTGCGGTACGGTCCGCCTCGTTCACGGCGCGCGTCTCCACTTCGGTGTGTTTCATCACGCCGACTCTTGCACGCCCGTCCAGCGGCCCGTGACAGCCACCACGCCGTCGCAGCGAACGTCGAATCGCACGCCGCGGGCGGCTCCGGCTTCGGGTTGCAGCTCGATGGAAAGCACGGCGCCAGGCCGCACGGGCGCCAGGAACTTGGCGGCGGCGAGCGTGGGATGGTTGCCCAGCCGCGCAGCCAGGGCCGGAACGCGGCGCACGGCTTCCATCACCTCGGCCAGCACCAGCGCCCCCGGCAGCAGCGGCTGGCCAGGGAAATGGCCGGCGAACACGGGGTGATCGGCCGGCACCTCGTGGGCCATCTGCACCGGCGTGTCGTCTTCCGCCAGTTGCGCGAGCGCAAATTCGCGCAGTGCCCGTACGGTGAGTTTGCCCGTGCCTTCGCGCGGAAAAGCCTTCACCTGCACCACGCGGCGCGGCACGAACACGGCCTCGAGCCGCTGCCGCAGGGCCGCGATGATCTCGCCGGCCGACAACGTCGGCGCAACCACGAAGGCCACCGGCCGGACGACGCCATCGGCCACCTCGTCGGGCAGCCAGAAGGCGCCGTCGTCCACGCCGGGAATGCTGTTCAGGTGGAAGTTCAGGTGCGCCAGCGAACTGCGCCGGCCCGCCACGTGGATCAGGTCGTTGGCGCGGCCGAAGAGGCGGAAGCGGCGTTCGTCCAGCAATTCGAGCACGTCGGCCATCGGCGTCGGCTCGGGCATGAAGTCGCCGCTGAAGATGAAGCGCTCGGGGCCGCCGTCGGCCGAGGGCTCGGCGTGCACGCAAATCTCGCCGAAGGTTTCCCAGATCTCGCTGTCGGTGGTGCGGCGCGTGGCGACCTGACCCGACTCGGTGCTGCCGTAGATCTCGAGCAGCACGCCGCCCATCGCCTGCTCGGCCTGCAGCGCGAGCTGAGGCGACAGCGGCGCCGTGGCCGACAGGATCAGGTCGACCGGCGGCAATTCGATGCCCGAGAGCAGCAGCGTCTTGAGATGGAACGGCGTGGTCACCAGCGCGCGCGGGCGCGGCACCGAGGCGAGCGTTTTCGCGACATCCGCCGGGAAGAACGGCCGGCCGCTGTCGAAGGCCGCCCCGCCCAGCATCGCGAGCAACGCCGACGACTCCAGCCCGTAGCTGTGCTGCACCGGCACGGTGGCAACCAGCGTCAGGCCTTCGAGCGTGGGACGCTCAAGCACCCTGCACAGCCGCTTGACGGCCACTGCCACGTCGCCCACCAGCGTGCGCCAAGTCTTGGCGTGCGGCTGCGGCACACCGGTCGAACCGGAGGTCAGCAGGCTGGCCGCGTGCATGGCGGCGTCGATGGTGGGCACGGCCGCATCCGGCTCACCTGCGGGGCCGGCAAGGCCCTCGACCGCGATGCGTTGCATCCCGGGAGTCTGCAACTTCGGATCGTCGGTGAGCGCGAAGAGACGCGAGCCGCTGGATTCGAGCAGGCGGGCGAGCGTGTCGGGCCGCGCGTCGGGCGGCAGCATGCTGGCATGGCCACGCACCAGCGCCGCGCCGAGGCTCACGGCAAAGGCATAGCGGTCGACGCAGAGATTGACGGCAGCGCCATCATCCGGGAGCAGGGGCGCGAAGCGGGCCACGTCGGCCAGGAACTGGCGCGTGCTCACGGGCACGCCGTCGCGCCATGCAAGAGGAGCGTCGGGGTTTCGGTCCGCGAGCAGCGGCAGGAAGCGGAGGTCGTCTGTCGTCGTCACGCGGGCGGCGCCTGTGTCATTGGCCGCCGGGGCTGGTGTCCACCGACGAAGTGCCATAGAACGCGCGCACCGCGTCCACGAGGCGCGTGCGTTCGAATTCGGGATGCAGCCGGTAGCGCACAAGGTGCTCGCCGACGAACAGCAGCGTCACCATCACGGGCGACAGCACATTGGCGAACAGCGACCAGTCGGAGAACGGCCGCGTCAGGTAGATGGCGATCGACGCCAGCACCGTCAATGCGAAGAAGCCCGTCCAGATGCGCGTGAGCTGCGTGGTGTAGGACAGCATGTGCCCCCGCAGCGGATGCACGCGCTGCGCGAACTGCGTGATCAGCGGCAGTCCCTTGCCGCGCAGCGTGGAGCCGAACCAGCCGCACAGCGCGGCGTTGATGGCCACGTGCTGCAGCACGTACAACCGGTTGGGATCGCCCGCCTCACCCAGGAAGACGAGCGAAAAGCCCCCGATGCCCAGCACGGCCACGGCGGCAAGGCCCCAGCGCCCGAACCAGCTGCCGGCCAGGCCCATGGCAGCGAGCCAGAGCGGACCGAGCAGCACCACCACCGCCCACGGCTGGGTCGCGTGGAACAGCGTCATCCAGTGGGAGAGGCCGGCATATGCGACCCCCACCACCAGCAGGAGCGCTATTCGCCATCGGGACATGGGATCAGGAAGCGACGCGATGCTGCGCGACGTGAGCCGCGAGCGTACGCAGCGACTGGAAGATCTGCTGGTTGCGTTCGTCGTCCGAACGCAGCTGGAAGCCATAGCGGCGCGAGACTTCGAGTGCGACTTCGAGGATGTCGATCGAGTCGAGGCCGAGGCCTTCGCCGTAGAGCGGTTCGGTCGGCACGATGTCCTCGGGAGCCACTTCAAGATTGAGCGCGTTCACGAGCAGCACGGCCAGCTCTTTTTCGATCGGCGACTGTTCGGAGGCATCGCCGTTGGCGGGAATGGGGGGCTGGGCAGTCGATGACAAAAAAACCTCCTAAAACTTTTTCCTGAACCACCGTGCGGGCCGTGGATTATAGGAGTGCCGCTTGATTAGACTGACTGCTTCCATACGACCCGGAGCGCCCCATGGCCGACCCCCTTCTGATCGCACGGCACGACACCATCGAGTGCAACCTCCTTCCAGCTCTGGCCAACCGCCACGGCCTCATCACCGGCGCCACCGGCACCGGCAAGACCGTCACCCTGCAGACCATCGCCGAAAAGCTCTCCGCCATCGGCGTTCCGGTGTTCATGGCCGACGTCAAGGGCGACCTGACCGGTATCAGTCAAAAGGGTGCCATCGGCGGCAAGCTGGCCGCCACCCTCAAGGAACGCGGCATCGACGTGCCCGAACCCGCCGCCTGCCCCGTCACGCTGTGGGACGTGTTCGGCGAACAGGGCCACCCGGTGCGCGCCACCATCTCCGACATGGGCCCCCTGCTGCTGGGCCGCATGCTCGACGTGAACGAAACCCAGGCCGGCGTGCTGAACCTGGTGTTCAAGATCGCCGACGACAACGGCCTACTGCTGCTCGACCTGAAGGACCTGCGCGCCATGCTGCAGTACGTGGGCGACAACTCGAGCCAGTTCACCACGCAGTACGGCAACATCAGCGCCGCCAGCGTGGGCGCCATCCAGCGCGGGCTGCTGCAGATCGAAACCCAGGGCGGCGAGAAGTTCTTCGGCGAGCCGATGCTCAACATCGCCGACTTCATGCAGACCGTGGGCGGCAAGGGGGTCGTCAACATCCTCGCCGCCGACAAGCTGATGAATTCGCCGCGCCTGTACGCCACCTTCCTGCTGTGGATGCTGTCGGAGCTGTTCGAGCAGCTGCCCGAAGTCGGCGACCCCGAGCAGCCCAAGCTCGCTTTCTTCTTCGACGAGGCCCACCTGCTGTTCAACGAGGCGCCCAAGGCGCTGGTCGAGCGCATCGAGCTGGTCGTGCGGCTGGTGCGCTCCAAGGGCGTGGGCGTGTATTTCGTCACCCAGAACCCGCTGGACATTCCCGACACCGTGCTGGCCCAGCTGGGCAACCGCGTCCAGCACGCGCTGCGCGCCTTCACTCCGCGCGACCAGAAGGCCGTGAAGGCGGCAGCCAGCACCATGCGGCAGAAGCCCGGCCTCGACATCGAGACGGCCATCACCGAACTCGCGGTCGGCGAGGCGCTGGTGAGCCTGCTCGACGAAAAGGGCCGCCCCAGCGTGACCGAGCGCGTGTTCGTGCTGCCGCCGGCCAGCCAGCTCGGCCCGATCACGCCCGACCAGCGCAAGGTGCTCGTTTCCGGCTCGCTCGTCGCGGGCGTCTACGAGAAATCGGTGGACCGCGAATCGGCTTACGAAAAACTGAAGGGTCGCGCCGAGAGCGCGCCCGACGCCCCCGCCACAGCGGTGCCTGGCGGCAAGGGCACGACGGAATCGTCGGGCTCCGGCATGGGCGGCATGCTCAACGACATGCTCTTCGGCACCACCGGCCCGCGCGGCGCGAAGCACGACGGGCTGGTGCAGACCATGGCCAAGTCGGCGGTGCGCACCATGGGCACATCGGTGGGCAAGGAGATCCTGCGCGGGGTGCTGGGCGGGATCTTCGGCAGCAAGAAGCGCTGAAGAAGAGAGAGAGTAAAGGGGCCGGCCGCCTACCAGCGCAGCAGGCGCGGCCCCAGCAAGGCTCCCACCAGCACGGGCACCGCGATCCCGCTCACGTACCAGACGGCGAGGAAGGGGGCGGTCAGTTCCATGCAGTGCAGCGCATAGACCGAGGCTCCGACACCTCCCGCCAGCGCCCCGGACGCCGCACCCGCCAGCGCGGGCCGCGTGGGCGCCAGCCCCTTGAGCGCCACCAGCGCGGCGGCGAACACAGGCAGCGCCATCAGCCCGATGCTCGCCGCGCAGATGCGCCACGACTGCCCCATCAGCGACGGCATGCGCTCGTCGGCCGGCACGGTGAACCAGGCGATCGCGGCCAGCGCCCACACCCCGAGCACCGGCAACACCGCGCCGGCCCAGGCATGCCGGGGAGACACGCCCGGGCGCCCCAGCCGTTCCGCAGCCACGAAGCCGGCGGCCGCGATGCACAGCGGAAACAGCACCTTGACCCAGAACATCGGCCAGAACATGGCCTGCACGATGTCGTGCCGCACGCCGTATCCGATGAACAGGATCGCAAACGAGAGCGGCAGGCCCGCCAGCACCGCCAGCCAGACGCGCCGGCTGGCGCGATGGCGCGGCACGGCCACCTCGCCGTTCGCCAGCATCGCGACCAAATCGTCGGTCTTCATGCCGCGGCCCCCCAGCTGTTGCCGAAACGGGCAGCCAGCGCCTTGAGCCCCCGGTGGATGCCAACCTTCACGGCCGACTCCGACATGCCCGTGAGGCTCGCCGTCTCGGCTACCGACCGGCCCTCGATCTTGACGTGCACGATCGGCAGGCGCTGGCGCTCGGGCAGGGTTTCGAGCAGGCCGCCGAGGTCGCGCTTCGCATCGCTGGCCTCTTCCGCGGATTCGGCGAACACCGCCAGCTCGTCGTCCAGCGGGTCATGCAGGTCTTCGCGGGCCGACTTGGCGCGCAGCAGGTCGATCATCTTGTAGCGGGCGATGGCGTGCACCCAGGCCGTCAGCGGCTGGTCGCTCTGGTAGGTGTGGCGCTGGTTGTGCATGGCGAGCAGGCATTCCTGGACGAGGTCTTCCACTTCATCGGGCCAGCCAAAGAGGCGCTTGCCCAGAAAGGCGCGCAGGTGCGCGCTGAGCTGCTGCAGGAAGTCGCGGTAGGCCTTCGCGTCGCCGTCGAGGCCGCGAAGGAACAGGCCGCGCAGCGCCGCTTCCACGTCGCCCGGGTTCGTCCTGCTGCCTACGGTGTTTCGTTCCATCGGGCGGGCCGGTTACAGCCTTGTCGAAAAAAGATTGCGCGGATTGTGCCGCGCACGGCGGTCCGCCCCTCGAAAGCGGCAAGCTCAGGATGCCTGCGCCGGAGCGTCCGCCGCCAGGCCGACAGCCTCCTTCACGCAACGCTCGATGATCGGGCCGCTCTTGCTCCTGATCTTGTCCATGTCCTGCAGTTCCGAAACGGTGGCGCCCTTCATGACGCCGTCGGCGGCGCAGGCGCACAGCTTCGTGAGTTCCTCCGGCGATTTCTTCCCGCCCGATCCGGCGCTCTTGACGCAGCTTTCGACGAAGCTCCGCCGGAAGCTGGCCTTGAAGGCCGAGTCGTAGCCCTGGGAGATGCCCTCCGTGGCCTTGTCGCAGGCGGAAAGACCCAGGGCCGCGAACACATTGAGCGAGAAGAGAAGCGCGCGCATTGTTGTCCGCCTGGAATGACGTCGTGGGCCTGGTTCACCCATGCGGATTGTTCATCTTGCCAGCCGCACGGGTGATCGGTACATTGCATTTTTTGAGGGCCCCCAATGTCTGCAGACAGCACAACGATCCCTTCAGTCCCCGGCGGCGCCGCGCCCCTCTCCCCTACCCATCCCTCGACGTCGACCGGCCACATCCGGCTGACCTCGCACGCCGGCGGCTTCGGCGCGCTGCCCATCCATTGGGGCGCCGCCACGGCGGCCGAGCGCGGACCGGTGGTCGGCACCACCACCAAGCGGGCGCACCGCAACGTGATCGGCACGCACAGCGGCTCGTACAGCGTCTACCGCGCGCTCGCGGTGGCGGCCGGGGCGCTCAAGCGCGAGCACAAGGCCGACCTCACCAACACCGCGCCCACCGACGTGATCGGGCCCTATCCGCAGTGGGGCGAGCCGGGGCGCATCGTGTCGCTGGACCCGTGGGGCGCGCTGGTGGCGGACGCGTTCTCCACCGAGCTGGCGGCGGGCTACGACATCCGCCCGACCATCGCGATCACCAAGGCGCACGTGATCCTGCCCGAGGTGATCGAGGCGCTGCAGAAAGGCCGGCTCAAGGCCGACGGCAAGTTCCTCACCGCCGGCGGCGCCGCGATGGTGACCAAGGCCGCCATCGAGCCCGTGTGGTACCTGCCCGAGGTGGCACGCCGCTTCGGCTGTTCCGAGACCGACCTGCGCCGCACGCTCTTCGAGGAAACCGGCGGCATGTACCCCGAGCTGGTGACGCGCTCCGACCTCGAAGTGTTCCTGCCGCCCATCGGCGGGCAGACGCTCTACATCTTCGGCAACCCGCGCGACCTTGCCAACCCGGAAGTCGAGCTCACCGCGCGCATCCACGACGAGTGCAACGGCTCCGACGTGTTCGGCTCCGACATCTGCACCTGCCGGCCCTACCTGACGCACGCCATCGAGGAGTGCATCCAGGGCGCGCAGCGCGGCGGCGTCGGGCTCATCGCCTATTCGCGCAAGGAAGGCCGGGCGCTCGGCGAAGTCACCAAGTTCCTGGTCTACAACGCGCGCAAGCGCCAGGTGGGCGGCGACACGGCCGACCAGTATTTCGCGCGCACCGAATGCGTGGCCGGCGTGCAGGACATGCGCTTCCAGGAACTGATGCCCGACGTCTTCCACTGGCTGGGCATCAGGAAGATCCACCGGCTCGTGTCGATGAGCAACATGAAGTTCGACGCGATCACCGGCTCGGGCATCGAGATCGGCGAGCGCGTGAACATTCCCGACGAGCTGATCCCGGCGGATGCCCGCGTCGAGATGGACGCCAAGATGGCGGCAGGCTATTTCACGCCCGGCCCGGTGCCGGACGCCGAGGAACTGAAGAAGGCCAAGGGCCGGGGACTGAGCGAATGAACATCAGCATCGACCCCGCCACCGAATTCGCCGCCGACACCGCGCACCCGGCCGGCGCGGCCACGCTGCTGCGCACCACCGCCGCCATCCGCCAGCGCGCGGGTGCCCTGCTGGCTCGCGCGCGGCGCGGCGAATCGCAGTGGTTCCGCATCGGCAGCGACGACGCGCTCGAAGACGCCGCGCGCACCGTCGCCGAGGTCACGCGCGAGCGCTATCCGTGGGACACCATCCCGTATCACAGCCGCTGGCGCCATTTCGAGGCTGGCGGGGTCGACCGGCTCGAGCAGCTCGACGCCCTGCTCGGCCAAGCCGACGCACGCCAGCGCGCCCGCGCCCACATCGACCTGGTGCTGGTGAGCGTGCTGCTCGACGCCGGCGCCGGCCCGGGCTGGCACTACACCGAACCGGCCACCGGCGAGCGCTTCACGCGCTCCGAGGGGCTGGGCGTGGCGAGCTTCCACGCATTCACGAGCGGGCTGTTCTCGTCCGATCCCGACCATCCGTACCAGGCCGATGCAGCCGGCCTGCGCGGACTCGTCACCGACCGGCTTGGCGACGCCTTCCAGGTCAGCGAGGTCAATCCGCTGGTCGGCCTCGCGGGCCGTGCCACCTTGCTGCGCCGATTGGGCGAAGCCATGAGCGAACAGCCCGAGACCTTCGGCGACGACGGCCGGCCCGGCCGGCTGTTCGACGCGCTGGTCGGCCCCTACGGCCCGGCCGCGCCGCCCACCGCTGAAATCACGGCGCACCAGATCCTCTCGCTGCTGCTCGAAACACTGTCGCGCATCTGGCCGGCGGCCAACGCGGTCGACAGCATCGCGGCCGATGGCAGCGACAGCGCGGGCGGCATCGGCTCGGGCGATCCGGCGCTGGCGCTGGGCGACTGCTGGCGCCACAGCGCGGTGCGGGGCCCCGGCCTCACGAACGGCTGGATGCCGTTCCACAAGCTCTCGCAGTGGCTCACGTATTCGCTGCTCGAACCCTTCGAGTGGGCCGGCGTGAAGGTGCTGCACCTCGACGCGCTCACCGCCCTGCCCGAGTACCGCAATGGCGGCCTGCTGATCGACAGCGGTGTGATCGTGCCGAAGGACCCGGCTTTTCTCGCCCGCCGCTGGAAGGTGGGCGACGAATTCATCGTCGAGTGGCGCGCGCTCACCGTGGCTCTGCTCGACGAACTGGCGCCACGCGTGCGCAAGGTGCTCGACCGCACCGAGGAAGAGCTTCCGCTGGCCTGCGTGCTCGAAGGAGGCACCTGGGCCGCGGGCCGCGCTCTGGCACAACGCTTGCGTGACGGTGCCCCGCCTCTGCTGATCGAGAGCGACGGCACCGTCTTTTAGACTCCCGGGTTCAGCAGCAACGGTAGAAAAAATCCAATGAGCAACGTCCACCTCGTCAACCACCCCCTCGTCCAGCACAAGCTCACGCTGATGCGCCGCAAGGATGCGTCCACCAACAGCTTCCGCCGGCTCCTCAACGAAATCAGCATGCTGATGGCCTATGAGGTCACGCGCGACATGCCGATGCAGGACATCGAGGTCGAAACGCCGCTCGAGACCATGCAGGCCAAGGTCATCGACGGCAAGAAGCTGGTGCTGGTGTCCATCCTGCGCGCCGGCACCGGCATCCTGGACGGCATGCTGACCGTGGTGCCCGGCGCGCGCGTCGGCCACATCGGCCTGTACCGCGACCCCAAGACGCTGACAGCCGTCGAGTACTACTTCAAGATGCCCGGCGAGATGGAGAACCGCGACGTGATCGTGGTCGACCCGATGCTGGCCACCGGCAACTCGGCCGTGGCCGCGGTCGAACGGCTGAAGGAACTCAACCCCAAGTCGATCAAGTTCGTCTGCCTGCTGACCTGCCCCGAAGGCGTCGCGACGATGCAGAAGGCGCACCCGGACGTGCCGATCTACACCGCGGCGATCGACCGCGAGCTGAACAGCCACGGCTACATCCTTCCGGGCCTGGGCGACGCGGGCGACCGCATCTTCGGGACGAAGTAGGGCTCGCCCCCAGGCTGCGCGCACTTCGTGTCGCTTCGCATTCCCCCTACCGGGGGCAACACCTGAGGCCCGGCGAAGCCGGTTCCTCGATGTTCTGGAATGGGCTTTGGTGATGTCGGGGTTGTGCCCGGAACGGGCACAGGGATTGCAGCGCAAGTTCTTTTTATCAATCGAATCGAGGAGAAGCACCGTGACAGCACGTCGTCAATTGATCATCCGTTCCGTCGCCGTTGCCGCAGCGCTTGCTGCTGTGGGCGCTCCGGGTCTTGCGCTTGCACAGGCCAAGCTGAAGGTGGCGGCGGTGTACACCGTGCCGTTCGAGCAGCAATGGGTGGGCCGCATCCACAAGGCGCTGAAGGCTGCCGAGGCCCGTGGGGAGATCGAGTACAAGGCCACGGAGAACGTGAGCAATGCCGACTACGAGCGCGTGATGCGCGAGTACGCCACGGCCGGCAACCAGCTGATCCTGGGCGAGGTGTTCGGCGTGGAGGCCGCGGCGCGCAAGGTGGCGAAGGACTTTCCGAAGGTGGCCTTCCTGATGGGTTCGTCGCTCAAGCCCCAGGCGCCCAACTTCAGCGTGTTCGACAACTACATCCAGGAGCCGGCATACCTGAGCGGCATGGTGGCCGGGGGCATGACGAAGAGCAACCGCATCGGCATGGTCGGCGGCTTCCCGATTCCCGAGGTCAACCGGCTGATGAACGCGTTCATGGCGGGCGCGAAGGAAACGAACCCGAAGGTGGAGTTCAGCGTGAGCTTCATCAACAGCTGGTTCGATCCGCCGAAGGCCAAGGAAGCGGCCTTCGCGATGATCGACAAGGGCGCGGACGTGATGTACGCGGAGCGCTTCGGTGTCTCCGACGCGGCCAAGGAAAAGGGCAAGCTCGCCATCGGCAACGTGATCGACACGCAGAGCCAGTACCCCGACACGGTGGTGGCCTCGGCCCTGTGGAACTTCGAACCGGCGGCCGACCGCGCGATCAAGCTCGTGAAGGAAGGCAAGTTCGCCGCCGAGGACTACGGCCAGTACGCGCAGATGAAGCACAAGGGCTCCGAGCTCGCGCCGCTGGGCACCTTCGAGAAGAAGGTGCCGGCGGACATCGTCGCGAAGGTGAAGGCCAGGCAGGCCGACATCCTGTCGGGCAAGTTCACGGTGAAGGTGGACGACGGCCAACCCAAGTCCACCGCAAAGTGAGGAAGCCGATGACGACGACGATCCGCTGGCGTTCCCTTCTCGCAGCCGGTGCGCTGGCCGTCGGCCTGAGCGGCTGCGTGGGTGTCTACAAGGGCGGCGCCGTCGCCATCAACAGCAGCACCCGCCTCGACGACACGCCCCGCATCGCGGTGCTCTCGGCCTTCGAGCCGGAGCTGAAGCTGCTGCTGACGCGCCTGCAGGGTCCGGTGAAGCACAGCGTGAACGGCGTGGAGTTCACCACCGGCACGCTCGAAGGCAAGCCGGTGGTGCTGTTCCTGTCGGGCATCAGCATGACGAACGCGACGATGAACACGCAGCTGGTGCTCAACCGCTTCCGCGTGACGAACATCGTGTTCAGCGGCATCGCAGGCGGCGTGAACCCGTCGCTGCACGTGGGCGACGTCACCGTGCCGGCGCAGTGGGGCCAGTACCTCGAAGTGCTGATGGCGCGCGAAACCGCGCCCGGCAAGTACACGGCGCCGCCCTTCATCACCGACGCCACGCTGCCCAACTTCGGCATGATGTTCCCGCGCCCGGTCGAGGTCCGCTCGGCGGCTCGCCCGGAAATCCAGCGCAAGTTCTGGTTCGAGGCCGATCCGAAGATGCTCGAGGTGGCGCGCAGCATCCGCAATGTCGACCTCGCCAACTGCAGCGCCGGCAAGTGCCTGCCGCGCAAGCCCCAGCTGGTGGTCGGCGGCAACGGCGTCTCGGGCCAGGCCTTCATGGACAACAAGGCCTACCGCGAATACACCTACAAGACCTTCCAGGCCAACGTGCTCGACATGGAGACCGCCGCCGTGGGCATGGTCGCCTACAGCAACGGCGTGCCCTACATCGCCTTCCGTTCGCTCAGCGACCTCGCTGGCGGCGGCGACGGCGAGAACGAGATGGGCACCTTCATGGGCATCGCGGCGGACAACTCCGCCAAGGTCATGCTGGCGTTCCTGGCTGCATGGAAGTGACCGAGCCTTCCCTCCCTCCCACGGAAGGAGGAAACGCCGCCACCGTTCTCCGCCTCCAGGGCATCACCAAGCGCTTCGGCAGCCTCGTCGCCAACGACGACATCTCTCTCGACCTGCGGGCCGGCGAGGTGCTCGCGCTGCTGGGCGAGAACGGCGCGGGCAAGTCGACGCTGATGTCGATCCTGTTCGGCCACTACGTTGCCGACGAGGGCGGCATCGAAGCCTTCGGCGCGCCGCTGCCGCCGGGCAACCCCAAGGCCGCGCTGGCCGCAGGCGTGGGCATGGTGCACCAGCACTTCACGCTGGCGGACAACCTCAGCGTGCTCGACAACGTGCTGATGGGCACCGAGCCGCTGTGGCGTCCGGTGTCGCGCCGCTCGGCCGCGCGCGAGCGGCTGCTCGACGTGGCCAGGCGCTTCGGGCTGCCGGTGCAGCCTGACGCGCTCGTGGGAAGCCTCTCGGTCGGCGAGCGCCAGCGCGTGGAGATTCTCAAGGCGCTGTATCGCGGCGCGCGCATCCTGATCCTCGACGAGCCAACCGCCGTACTGACGCCGCAGGAAAGCGAGGCACTGTTCGCCACGCTCGCGCAGATGGTGGCGCAGGGCCTGTCGGTGATCTTCATCAGCCACAAGCTCGACGAAGTGCTGCGCGTGTCGCACCGCATCGCCGTGCTGCGCGGCGGCAAGCTGGTGGCCGAAGCGCGCACTGCGGACACCACGCAGGCGCAGCTCGCGCTGTGGATGGTGGGGCATGCGGTCGAAGCGCCGCAGCGGCGGCCCGCCAGGTCGGTGGGCGATGCGATCTGCGTGCTAGACCATGTGAGCACCGCCGCATCGAAGGGCGGTGGACAGGACCGGCTTCGCGAAGTGTCGCTGACGCTGCGTGCCGGAGAAATCACCGCCATCGCGGGCGTCTCCGGCAACGGGCAGGTCGCGCTGGCCGAGCTGCTGTGCGGCACGCGCCGGGCCACATCGGGCACGGCGCAGCTCATGGGTCGCCCGCTACCGCCCTCGCCTGCCCGGCTGGTGCAGCGCGGCGTCGCGCGCATTCCGGAAGACCGGCATGCTGTCGGCGTGGTCGGAGACCTGCCCGTGTGGGAGAACGCGGTGTCGGAACGGCTGCGCAGCCCGGTGTTCTCGCGCTGGTCGTGGATCGTGAAGCGCGCGGCCGCCCGGCTGCATGCGCGGCGCATCGAGAAGGCATTCGACGTGCGCGGCGCTGGCCTGATGGCGCCGGCACGCTCGCTCTCCGGCGGGAACATGCAGAAGCTGATCCTCGGCCGTGCACTGCTGGCACCCGAGCAGCCCGAGCCGGCAAAAGGCAACGACCATGACAAGAAATATCCGAACCGTGCACCGCGCCTCATCGTCGCGCACCAGCCGACCTGGGGCCTGGACATCGGCGCCGTCGCCTATGTGCAGCAACAGTTGATCGCCGCGCGCGACGCCGGTGCAGCCGTGCTGGTGATTTCCGACGATCTCGACGAGGTGCTCGCGCTCGGCGACCGCGTGGCCGTGATGCACGGCGGCCACCTGGGCGAAGCCCGCCCGGCGACGGCATGGACGCGCGAAGCCATCGGGCTGGCCATGGCCGGCGCCACGACGGCACCACGCGCCAAGGGAGCCTCGTCATGATGCGGCTCGAACGACGCCACGAGACCTCGCGCACGGCGCTGGTGCTCGCCCCCATCGGTGCGATCGTCTTCACGATGGCGATCAGCGCGCTGCTGGTGCTGTGGGCCGGCGCGCCGGTCGGCCGCACCTATGCACTGCTGCTGCAGGGCGGCTTCGGCTCGGTGTTCGCGTGGAGCGAAACGCTGACGCGCGCGATCCCGCTGATCCTCACCGGGCTTGCGGCCACGGTCGCGTTCAAGGCGCGGCTCTTCAACATCGGTGCCGAGGGGCAGCTCTACGCAGGGGCGCTGGCTGCCGTCGCCGTGGGTGGCATGCATGGCGGCACGGGCTTCGAGCTTTCGCCGTGGCTCCTCTTCCCGCTGATGATGCTCGCCGCCGCGATCGCGGGCGCGCTGATGCTGCTGGGTCCGGCGCTGATGAAGAACCGGCTCGGCGTGGACGAAGTGGTCACCACGCTGCTGATCAACTTCATCGTTCTGCTGGGCGTGTCGGCGCTGCTCGACGGGCCGATGAAGGACCCGACCGCGATGGGCTGGCCGCAGAGCGTGTCGCTGCAGTCCGATCTCGAGCTCGGCAAGCTCATTGCGCAGACGCGCGTGCACACCGGGCTGCTGTGGGCGGTGTCGCTGGCGGTGATGGTCTGGGCGATCTTCAAGTACACGGTGCTGGGCTTCGACATCCGGGCCGTGGGCGCGAACGCGCGCGCCGCTGCCTTCGCCGGCGTGCCGGTGACGCGCACCGTGGTGATGGTGGCCCTGCTCTCGGGCGCGCTGGCGGGCCTTGCCGGCGCCATCGAGGTGGCGGGCCGCACCAGCTACGTCACCCTCGACATGTCGCCGGGCTACGGCTACACCGGCATCGTGATCGCGATGCTGGCGGGGCTGCACCCGCTGGGCGTGATCGCGGCGGCGGTGTTCGTGGCGGGCGTGCTGGTCGGCGCCGACACCATGAGCCGCGCGGTCGGCGTGCCGACATACATCGCCGACGTGATCGTCGCGGCCTCGCTGATCGCGGTGCAGGTGGCGACGCTTCTCACGCAGTACCGGGTGAAGCTGAAGAAATGAGCGACCTCCTCGACATACTTTCCAACGCCGCCTTCTGGGTCGCGGTGCTGCGCATCGCCACGCCGCTGATCCTCGGCACGCTCGGCGTGCTGCTGTGCGAGCGTGCGGGCGTGCTCAACCTCGGCATCGAAGGGATCATGGTCGCTGGCGCCTTCACCGGCTGGCTCGCGGTCTATGCCGGCGCGCCGCTGTGGGTGGGCGTGGGCGTGGCCGCGCTCGCGGGCATGGTGTTCGGGCTGCTGCACGCCTTTCTCACGGTGGGGCTCGCGCTCTCGCAACACGTTTCGGGGCTCGGCATCACGCTGCTGGCGACCGCGCTGAGCTACTTCGGCTACCGCGTGAGCTTTCCGAAGGTGAACACGCCGCCGACCATCACGCCCTTCGCGCCGATGGACTGGCTGCCCATCCCGGTCCTCAATGCGCAGACTTCGCTCACGCTGTTCGCGCTGCTGCTGGTGCCGGTGGTCGGCTGGGTGCTGTACCGCACGCCGCTCGGCCTGGCGCTGCGCATGGTTGGTGAGAACCCGCAGGCGGCCGAAAGCCAGGGCGTGTCGGTCGCGGCCACGCGCACCGGGGCCATCGTCGCGGGCTCGGCGCTGATGGGCATGGCGGGCTCCTTCCTCACGCTGTCGGCCTTCAACGCCTTCTTCTTCAACATGGTGAACGGCCGCGGCTGGATCTGCGTGGCGCTGGTGGTCTGCGCCTCGTGGCGGCCGGGCAAGGCCCTGCTGGGCGCACTGCTGTTCGCCTTCTTCGATGCGCTGCAGCTGCGGCTGCAACAATCGGGCGACGCCGTGCTGCCCTACCAGCTCTACCTGATGCTGCCCTACCTGCTGTCGATCCTGGCGCTGGTGCTGGTCGCGCGCAAGGCGAGCTATCCGCAGGCGCTGATGAAACCGTACCGCAAGGGGGAACGTTGACGATGACGACCAAGACCACCTCGGCGCGCGGCGCCCTGCTCGCGGCATTGCTTGCCCTGGGCGGCACGGGTGCGAACGCTCTCGGCATGGACGTCGGCTACGAGGCTTTCAAAACGCCCGACGCGATCAGCTGGGTGCAGATGTGCGGCACCTGGGGCAAGGACCACCAGGGCACTTATCGCGTGCTGCATGCAGACCAGTACGCGCAGTCGTTCCTGTACGTGCAGTGGATGACGCGCGACGCCAACGGCAGCCTGCGCGCCGAGCACACGGTGGCCATCGCCGAACTCGACAACGACCACGCGGAAATCGCGCTTTCGGACCTCACCTGCCGCGCCACGCCGCGTGGCATCGTGGTGACGGCGCGTGCGTCGTCCGGACACGACGAGAAGCTGCGCCGCGTGACCATCGAGGTCGGGCCAGCGCCGGGGCAGTACAGGTTCCGGGCGCAGAACACGCGCTGAGGCGCCGGCGTCCGGGCCCATGCCGGCGTCAAGAACAATTCCTCCCGACCGAACAAGGAAGACCCCCACGATGCTCGACCTCCTCATCACCAACGCCACCCTCCCCGACGGCCGTACCGGCATGTCGATCGCCGTGCAGGATGGCTGCATCGCCGAAGTCACGGAAGGCCTCGATGCCCCGGCGCACGAGAAGCTCGACGCGCAGGGTTTGCTGCTCTCTCCTCACTTCGTCGATCCGCATTTCCACATGGACGCCACGCTGAGCTACGGCCTGCCGCGTATCAACGAGAGCGGCACGCTGCTCGAAGGCATCGCGCTGTGGGGTGAGCTGAAGCCGCTGCTGACGGCCGATGCGCTCATCGAGCGCGCGCTGGCTTATTGCGACTGGGCCGTGGCCAAGGGGTTGCTGGCCGTGCGCTCCCACGTCGACACCAGCGACCCGAGCCTGCTCGCGGTCGACGCGCTGCTGGAGGTCAAGCGCAAGGTGGCGCCCTACCTCGATCTGCAGCTGGTCGCCTTCCCGCAGGACGGCGTGCTGCGCTCCCCCGGCGGCGTCGACAACCTGGAACGCGCCCTCGACAAGGGCGTGGACGTGGTCGGCGGCATCCCGCATTTCGAACGCACCATGGCCGACGGCGCGGCGAGCGTGAAGCTGCTGTGCGAGATCGCGGCCCAGCGGGGCAAGCTGGTCGACATGCACTGCGACGAGTCGGACGACCCGCTCTCGCGCCACATCGAGACACTGGCCTTCGAGGCCCATCGCCTCGGGCTGCAGGGCCGCGTGACGGGCTCGCACTGCACCTCGATGCACTCGATGGACAACTACTACGTGAGCAAGCTGCTGCCGCTGATCGCGCAGAGCGGCGTGTCGGTGGTGTCCAACCCGCTCATCAACATCACGCTGCAGGGCCGTCACGACACCTACCCCAAGCGCCGCGGCATGACACGCGTGCCCGAGCTGATGGCCGCCGGCGTGAACGTGGCCTTCGGGCACGACTGCGTGATGGACCCCTGGTACGGCATGGGCTCGGGCGACATGCTCGAGGTGGCGCACATGGGCCTGCACGTGGCGCAGATGACCAGCCAGGCCGGCATCCGCCAGTGCTTCGAGGCAGTGACGACGAACGCCGCGCGCGTGATGCACCTGGAGAACTACGGCCTGGAAGCCGGCTGCGACGCGAGCTTCGTGCTGCTGCAGGCGCGCGATCCGGTCGAGGCGATCAGGCTGCGTGCCGCGCGGCTCAAGGTGTTCCGCAAAGGGCAGTTGCTGGCCGAGACACCCGCTGCCACGGCGAGCCTGCGCCTCGCGGGCAGGGGTGCATCGACGAGCTGGATGGCGCCGAAACACGCAGGCTGAGCGAAGCGGTCAGCCTGCTGAAAGGGCTGCCGCGCGAGAATCCCGGATCTCATCGGTTCATCGGGAGCCCTCTCATGAAACGTCTTGCACGAATCTGCGCGGTATCGCTGCTCATGCTGGCCTTCTCGCCGGCCATCATGGCCCAGCAGCCCGCCGAGGCGACCACGGCACCCGCTGGCGTGCAATTGCTGGCCAACCAGCCCTACGGCCCCGACGCGCGGCAGCGCATGGACGTCTACCTGCCGCCGAACGCAAAGGATGCCCCGGTGCTCGTGCTGGTCCACGGCGGGGCCTGGATGTTCGGCAACAAGGAAGCCGCCTCGGTGGTGAACCAGAAAGTCGCGCACTGGGTGCGCGACCAGGGCTTCATCCTCGTTTCGGTGGGCTACCGCTTCGTGCCGCAGGTCGACGTGATGCAGCAGGCGCAGGACGTGGCGCGCGCCGTAGCCACCGCACAGGCCAGCGCGCCATCGTGGGGCGGCGATGCGGGCCGCTTCGTGCTCATGGGCCATTCGGCTGGCGCGCACCTCGTCGCGCTGCTCAGCGCCTCGCCCGATATCGCGCGGCAGCAAGGCGCTCGCCCATGGCTGGGCGCAGTGGCGCTCGACAGCGCCGCGCTGGACACGGCGGCGCTGATGCAACGTCGCCACATGCCCTTCTACGACCGCGTCTTCGGCAGCGATCCTGCCTACTGGCGCACCGTGTCTCCCACCGGCACGCTCGCGCGCGGCGCGCCGCCGATGCTGCTGGTGTGCTCCACCCAGCGCCGCGACGGCTCTTGCACTCAGGCCCGGGAGTTCGCTGCGCGGATCGCCGCCGCCGGTGGCCGTGCGGAAGTGGCACCGGAAGACCTGTCGCATGCGCAGATCAACGCCGAGCTGGGGCTTCCCGGCGCCTACACGGCGACGGTGGATGCGTTCATCCGCTCCCTGCCCTTGCGCGGCGCACCGGGCCGGGGCTAGGCGGCGTCGGGCTGCGGCTGCGGCGCCAGCTGGCGCACGAGTTCGGACAACGCCTCGCCCACCGGGCGTTCGACCTTCAGCGAAAGCAGCGCATCGGCCCGGGTGCGGCCCAGGTTCACCGCTGCCACCGGCTTGCCGGCCGCGGCAGCCGCCTGGACGAAGCGAAAGCCCGAATACACCATCAGCGACGAACCGGCCACGAGCACCGCATCGGCCTCTTCCAGCGCAGCGAAAGCGGCGGTCACGCGCTCCTTCGGCACGCTTTCGCCGAAGAACACCACGTCGGGCTTGAGCAGGCCGCCGCAGTGCGGGCAGGCGGGCACGTCGAAGGTGGAGAAATCGCGGCCCTCGAGGTCGGCATCGCCGTCGGGCGCGGCGCGGGCTTCCAACTCGGCCCAGCGCGGGTTTCGCCGCCGAAGTTCGACCTGCAGTTCGGCACGCGGCGTGCGCCGCTCGCAGCCCATGCAGCGCACGGTGTCGATGCGCCCGTGCAGATCGATGGCGCCCCGGCTGCCGGCCGCATCATGCAAGCCGTCGACGTTCTGCGTCAGCAGCATGCCCACGCGGCCTGCTTCTCCGAGCCGCGCCAGAGCGCTGTGCGCCGCGCCCGGACGGGCACCGGCCATGGTCGGCCAGCCGATCAGGCTGCGTGCCCAGTAGCGACGGCGCGTAGATTCCTCGCCCATGAAGGCCTGGTAGGTGACTGGCGACGGGCGCTTCCATTCGCCGTCGACATCGCGGTAATCGGGGATGCCCGAATCGGTGCTGCACCCAGCGCCCGTGAGCACGAAGAGCTTGCGGTGGCGTGTAGCGAAGTCGGCGAGCTCGGCGTATGCAGCGGGGTTGACGGACATGCGGCGAGCATAAGTCGACGGCCCGATTCCTGCTAAAGACCTGGCTCTTGTCCGTCAGCGGAGAACGCGATGATCAACTTTCGCCACACGCGGCGCGATGCGCTGCAGATTCTTGCCGCGGGCATCGCCTCGGCCGCCCTGCCCGCCTTCGCCCAGTGGCCCGACCGGGCCATCAAGATCATCGTGACCTTCCCGCCCGGCGGTTCCAGCGACGTGCTGGCGCGCGTGATGGCGGAGCAGCTCGCGAAAAAGCTGGGGCAGCCCGTGGTGGTCGACAACAAGCCCGGCGCGGGCGGCACCATCGGCGGAGCGCTGGTGAGCTCGTCGCCGGCCGATGGCTACACGCTGATGCTGTCGAACACCACGCCGATCGCGCTCGGGCCGTTCACGCTCGACAAGCTGCCCTACGACCCGGTAGCGGGCTTCACGCACGTCGCCTGCCTCGGCGCGGCGCCGCTGGTGGTCATGGCGAGCAAGCCCTCCGGCCTCAAGACATTCGCCGACTTCGAAGCAATGGCGCGCAAGGAAGGCCACGTGGATTTCGGCTCGGGCGGACCGGGGTCCATCGGCCACATCCACGGCGAACTGCTGAAGAAGATCACCGGGATCAACATGGTGCATGTGCCCTACCGAGGCGGCGCGCCGATGGCCACCGACCTGATCGCCAACACGATTCCGGTGGGCATCGACGTCATCACCTCGTACGTGCCCTTCTTCAAGAGCGGCCAACTGGTGCCGCTGGCGGTGACGGGCACGCAACGCTCGCCACTGATGCCCGAGGTGCCCACGATGGTCGAACTGCGTCAGCCGAAGCTGGTGCTCGAGAACTTCTTCGGCCTCTCGGGCCCTGCCAGGCTGCCGCCGGACGTGGTGGCGCGGCTCAACACCGCGTGCAACGAAGTGCTGGCCATGCCCGATATCCAGAAGAAGCTGACCGAGCTGGGCATCGTGGCCAAGCCGGAATCGGTGGCCATGTTCAACGGCTTCGTGAAAGAACAGGTCGATGTGCTCGGGCCGACAGTCAAGGGGGCGGGGATCAAGCTGTAGGCCGCAGCCAGCCTCACCTCGCGGCCACGGCGTATTCAGAAGCGGACACAGACGGCCTGCCTCTCCTGCAGCACGGCCTCCTGCGCGAAGCGCTGGCGGTAGGTGCCGACGATGGTGGCGATGGCGGCATCGTCCTTCTCGCTGCGCGGGTGCAGCAGCACGACCAGCTTGGAGCGTTCGCGCACCACATCGCCCGATACGCCGCGCCACTGGCCGGCGGCATCGATCACCGTCAGGCCCTGCGGAAAGGCCGGCGTCACGGTGGCATCGAGGAACGCCGTCCACTCCGTGTCCGACACTTGGCCGCCCGTGGGAATGGCCCGGCCGAAGAACAACGTGTCGCGCTCGTAGGTTTCGAAGCCGCTCGCGCAGGCCTTCGCGCCACCAGCGGCCGATGACGGCAGCGAGCCGCATCCGGCCAGCGCCACGGCCGCCAGTGCAGCCGCCAACGCGGTGCGGGCAAGAGACGGGATGGCTGTTGTCTTCATGCGAAATACCTCCGTGCGTCGTCGTCAACCGGGCAGAAAGACCAGCGGCGCGGGCTGGCCCTCGGCGGGTGGCTCGCCGCGATCGAGCAGGCGCCAGCCGGGATTCCAGCGCGACAGGCTCCCCGCGGCAACTGCCGCCTCCAATGCCGACTGGGCCACCTCGGGCTGCTGCCAGTCAAGCGCCAGCGTGCGCAGGTCCCAGTCCCACCAGGGGCAGGCGCGGATGCGTTCGACGAGCGCGTCGGGAAAGCGCTGGCGGATCACCCGGGCCGGCACGCCGCCCATGACCGTGAAGGGCGCCACGTCGCGAGTCACCACCGCGCCCGCACCGATCACCGCCCCGTCGCCGATGGTGATGCCGCTCTTGAGACTCACCCGCGAGCCGATCCACACGTCGTTGCCGATCGTCACGGGCGAATGCGACGGGAACTGCCCGACGGACTGGTGCCGGTAGGGTTCGGGGAAGTTCGGCGCATAGGCCAGCATGTTCGTGGTGAACCAGTCGGCGGGATGGTCCGACAGGGTCTGCACGCCATCGCCGATGGAGCAATAGCGCCCCATGCGCACGTCGACGAGCAGTGCGCCGGGCGAGATGCTCGTATACGCGCCCACGGAGCAACGGCCATGCAGCTGCGCCGAATGCCAGACGCGCACAGGCGTCTCGAAGCGCAGCGGCATAGGCAGCAGGCAGCCCTCCGACAAATAGAGCCCGTAGCTTTCGAGGCCCTTCGAGAGTTCGGCGTTGATCGTCAGGCTCATGGGAATGCGTCGGTCAGGCTTCGGGCGCGATGGCTTCGGCGTACTCGTAGAGCGCGCCGAGGATTTCCTCCCCGCGCTCGTCTGCGTTTTCGGAGAGCGCGTCGACTTCGCTGAACAGCATCTCGATGGTGCGCGCCCCGCCCTCGCCCTTGAAGAGCCTGGCCACGCGCAGGGACTCCCAGCGCTCGGTTTCGTCCTCGCTCAGCAGCTCGGGCCAATTGCGCGCGCGGTAGCGGAACAGGATCTCGTCGAGGCGGCCATCGTCGAAGCCGGTGCGGTCCTTGGCCAGTTCCTCGGGCGAGAGGCCGCGCAACTGGTTCAGGCGCCGGCGGTCGGCATTGCCGACGAAGCCGCCGTAGAGGTCTTCGTCGACGTCGGGCGTGGCCTCCTTCGGCCGGGCGTACACCTGCGACCAGATGGCGCTCATGTCGGGCAGGTCGCGCGCGATGGCGGCGTGGCGCATGGCAGTGTCGAGGTCGACGCCCCAGCGTTCGGCCATGGCCGGCGCGAGCGTGCGCAGGTTGCCGACCACCATCGGTGACTTGTTGAGATGCACACCCTTGACCGGCAGGCGTACCACGCCTTCGGGCAGATCGGCCGTGCGGGTGAACAGGCGCAGCCGCAGGGTTTCGACATCGATGTCGCGCAGCTCGCTCGGGTCATGCGCCAGGTCCCAAGCCAACAGCTCGTTCTTGTTGGTGGGGTGACTCGCCAGCGGCCACATCACGGCCAGGCAGCCGCGCTCGACCGGGAACATGCCCGAGACATGCAGGAAGGGCTTGGCGGTCTCGCGCGTCGCGGGCAGGCCGAGCTCGCTGGCGACACGGTCCTTCTTGTGCAGGCCGAATGCGAAGTCGAACAGCTTGGGCTGCTTGTCGCGGATGAGGCGGGCCAAAGCGATGGTCGCGCGCACGTCCGACAAGGCATCGTGCGCCGACTCGTGCAGCAGGCCGTTGGCGCGCGCCAGGTCTCCGAGCTTGAAGCTGGGCCTGCCGTCTTCCTTCTTCGGCCACTCGATGCCGTCGGGACGCAGCGCATAGGTGAGGCGCACCACGTCGAGCAGGTCCCAGCGGCCGCAGTCGTTCTGCCATTCGCGCGCATACGGGTCGATGAGGTTGCGCCAGAACAGGAAACGCGTGACCTCGTCGTCGAAGCGGATGGTGTTGTAGCCGACACCGATGGTGCCGGGCTGCGAGAAGGCGCGCTCGATGTGTGCGGCGAATTCATGCTCGGGAATGCCGCGCTCCAGGCACACCTGCGGCGTGATGCCGGTGATGAGGCAGGCCTCGGGGCTGGGCAGGTAGTCCGGCGCTGGCTTGCAATAGATCATCAGCGGCTCGCCGACCTCGTTGAGCTCGGCGTCGGTGCGGATGGCCGCGAACTGCGAGGGACGATCGCGGCGCGGCACGGCGCCGAAGGTTTCGTAGTCGTGCCAGAGAAAGGTGTGGTTCATTCAGAGCAAGGGTGAAAACAGGCGCGCAATCGCATCGCCGAGACGGCGCCAGAAACCCTGGCGCCGGTTGGCGCGCACCGCGCCGGAGCTGTGCAGGTCGGTTTCGAACTGCGCCGCCAGCGGCCGGGACAGTTCGGGACCATAGACCACCGCGCACACCTCGAAGTTGAGCCGGAAGCTGCGGTTGTCGAAATTGGCGGTGCCGATCATCGCGCAATGGTCGTCGACCACCAAGGTCTTGGAGTGCAGCATGCGCGCCTTGTACTCCCACACCTTCACGCCGGCGGCGATCAGCTCGTCGAAGTACGAGCGCGCGGCGGCGCTCACGATGGCCGAGTCGCTGCGGCGCGGCACCAGCAGGCGCACGTCGACACCACGCAGCGCAGCGCTCGTCAGCGCCATCAGCGCGGGCTCGCCGGGCACGAAGTACGGCGTGGTGAGCCAGGCGCGGTGCGTGGCCGAGTGGATGGCCTCGACGTGCATGCGGTGGATGGCTTCCATCGCGTTGTCGGGGCCGCTGGTGACGATCTGCACCGGAATGTCGCCGGCCTCGAGCTGCGGCAGCATGGCGTTCAAAGCATTGTCCAGATCGCGCGGGTTCTCGCCGGTGGCGTAGGCCCAGTCCTCGAGGAAGGTGGTCTGCAGCCAGCGCACCGCACTGCCCTCGATTCGCAGGTGCACGTCGTGATAAGCGTCGGGGTTGGTGCGCTTGTCTTCCTCGTCGGTGATGTTCACGCCGCCCGTGAAGCCGACGCGGCCGTCGCACACCACGATCTTGCGGTGGGTGCGGTAGTTGGTCACCGGGCGCAGGCGGCGGCCGATCTTCGTGTCATGGAACAGCGCCACCTTGATGCCCGCTTCGAGCATCGGCGCCATGAACTTGCGGCCGATGCGCTTGGAGCCCAGCGCGTCGATCAGCAGACGCACGGTGACGCCCTGCTTCGCCCGCTCGATCAGCAGGTCACGCAGCGCGGTGCCGATCCTGTCGGGCTCGAAGATGTAGTACTCGAGGTGGATGTGGTTTTGCGCGGCGCGCACCGCCTCGAAGATCGCATCGAAGGTGCGTGCGCCGCCCGAGAGCAGTTCGACGTCGACTGCGCTCGACACCGGCAGGCCGCAGGTCGCTGTGCCCAGCCTGGCCATCTGTTGCAGCGCCGGCGGCGCGTTCTGCGCCGCATCGCGCAGTCGCGCCACGTCAGCCTGTGCGGAGGCTCCGGCGCGGCTGCGCAGGCGCTTGAGCCGCTGCTTCTTCAGGCGCTGCGGCCCGAGGAAGTAATAGACGACGAAGCCCGCGAACGGCAGAAGCGCCAGCGAGAGGATCCAGCTCATCGTCGACACCGGCGCGCGCTTCTGCATCACGATCCAGACAGACAACACCGCGATGTAGCCGCTCCACGCGAGGGAGAGGCCGGTTTTCCATTCGTGGCTGAGTTCGGGAAGGATCAAGGCTGCGGAACGGTTGAGGCGAAGTGGGATCGATAGCCGCCGACCAAAGAAAAAGGCCGGCAGCGTGATGCTACCGGCCTTTGGAGGCGGTTCCGCAGCCTCATCGGCCACGGATTGCCCGGTTTCTTCAACCTGCTGCGGCTTCTTCCGCTTCAGGCTTCGACTTGCCTTCCTTCTTGGGGAGAGGCTGGATGTCGAGCAGCACTTCGTCCTTTTCGTCGAGGTCGACTTCGAGGCGTCCGCCGTCGGTCAGGCGACCGAACAGCAGTTCGTCGGCCAGTGCACGACGGATCGTGTCCTGGATCAGGCGCTGCATCGGACGGGCGCCCATCAACGGATCGAAGCCCTTCTTCGCCAGGTGCTTGCGCAGCTTGTCGCTGAAGGTGACTTCCACCTTCTTCTCGCTGAGCTGGGTTTCCAGCTGCAGCAGGAACTTGTCGACCACGCGCAGGATGACCTGTTCGTCGAGCGCCTTGAAGTTGACGATGGCGTCCAGCCGGTTGCGGAACTCGGGCGAGAACAGGCGCTTGATGTCGCCCATTTCGTCGCCCGCCTGCCGCGGGTTGGTGAAGCCGATGGTCGCCTTGTTCATGGTCTCGGCCCCCGCGTTCGTCGTCATGATGATGATGACGTTGCGGAAGTCGGCCTTGCGCCCGTTGTTGTCCGTCAGCGTGCCATGGTCCATGACCTGCAGCAGCACGTTGAAGATGTCCGGGTGCGCCTTCTCGATTTCGTCGAGCAGCAGCACCGCGTGCGGCTTCTTCGTGACGGCCTCGGTCAGCAGGCCGCCCTGGTCGAAACCGACGTAGCCCGGAGGCGCGCCGATCAGGCGGCTCACCGCGTGACGCTCCATGTACTCCGACATGTCGAAGCGGATCAGCTCGATGCCCATGATGTAGGCCAGCTGCTTCGCCGCTTCGGTCTTGCCGACGCCCGTGGGACCGGAGAACAGGAACGAGCCGATCGGCTTGTCGCCCTTGCCCAGGCCCGAGCGCGCCATCTTGACCGCGGAGGCCAGCACTTCGAGTGCCTTGTCCTGACCGAACACCACGCTCTTGAGGTCGCGCTCGATGGTCTGCAGCTTGCTGCGGTCGTCGTTGCTGACGTTGGCCGGGGGAATGCGCGCGATCTTCGCGACGATTTCCTCGACTTCGGTCTTGCTGATGGTCTTCTTGCGCTTGCTCGGCGGCAGGATGCGCTGGGCGGCACCGGCTTCGTCGATGACGTCGATGGCCTTGTCGGGCAGGTGACGGTCATTGATGTACTTGGCGCTGAGCTCGGCCGCTGCCTGCAGGGCAGCCACGGCGTACTTCACGCCATGGTGTTCCTCGAAGCGCGACTTCAGGCCCTTCAGGATGTCGACGGTTTCCTGCACCGACGGCTCGACCACGTCGACCTTCTGGAAACGACGCGACAGGGCCGCATCCTTTTCGAAGATGCCGCGATATTCCGTGAAGGTGGTCGCGCCGATGCACTTGAGCTGGCCGCTGGAGAGCGCCGGCTTGAGCAGGTTCGACGCGTCGAGCGTGCCGCCCGAGGCAGCGCCCGCACCGATCAGGGTGTGGATTTCGTCGATGAAGAGAATGGCGTTCGGCTTGTCCTTGAGCGACTTGAGCACGCCCTTCAGGCGCTGTTCGAAATCACCGCGGTACTTGGTGCCGGCCAGCAGCGCGCCCATGTCGAGCGAGAACACGTTCGACTCGGCCAGGATTTCCGGCACGTCGCCCTGCGTGATGCGCCATGCGAGGCCCTCGGCGATGGCGGTCTTGCCCACGCCGGCCTCGCCGACCAGCAGCGGGTTGTTCTTGCGCCGGCGGCACAGGATCTGAATGACGCGCTCGACCTCGTACTCGCGGCCGATCAGCGGATCGATCTTGCCGTCCTTGGCCATCTGGTTGAGGTTCTGCGTGAACTGCTCGAGCGGCGAAGCCTTCTCGTTGCGTTCGCCGCCACCCTCCTCGCCCTCACCCGAGGGAGCTTCGCCGCTGCCCTTGACGGCTTCAGGCGGATCGCTCTTCTTGATGCCGTGGGCGATGAAGTTGACCACGTCGAGGCGGGTGACGCCCTGCTGGTGCAGGTAGTACACGGCGTGCGAGTCCTTCTCGCCGAAGATCGCGACCAGCACGTTGGCGCCGGTGACTTCCTTCTTGCCGTTGCCGGTGGACTGCACATGCATGATGGCGCGCTGGATCACGCGCTGGAAACCCAGGGTGGGCTGGGTGTCTACATCGTCGGTACCCGCCACCTGGGGCGTGTTGTCCTTGATGAAGTTGGTGAGCGACGCCCGCAGGTCGTCGACGTTGGCCGAGCAGGCGCGCAGAACTTCCGCGGCGCTCGGGTTGTCCAGCAAAGCGAGCAGCAGATGTTCCACGGTGATGAACTCGTGGCGTTGCTGCCGGGCCTCGACAAAGGCCATGTGCAAGCTGACTTCCAGTTCCTGGGCAATCATGTGATTTCCTTTTGCCTTGCTGTAAATAAGTTCTCAGATGGGTTGGAGCTTGCGCAATTCAACTGGTTCATGCAACAGGTTCGCTGACGCATTGGAGCGGATGCCCGGCCTGCTGCGCGGCTTCCATGACCTGGTTGACCTTGGTGGCCGCCATGTCGCGGGAATAAACCCCACAGACGCCCCGGCCATCGAGGTGGATCTTGAGCATGATCTGGGTCGCGGTTTCGCGATCCTTGCTGAAATACTCCTGCAGCACGACGATCACGAACTCCATGGGCGTGTAGTCGTCGTTCAGCATCACCACCTGGTACATCTGGGGCGGCGCGGTTTTCTGCGGCCGCCGCTCCAGGACGACCGAATCTCCGTCATCCCCGGCCGGCTTCCGGGCCGGCGGAGTGCTGGGAGTTTTTGGAATTCTCGTTGCCATGAAAATGATTCTATAGAGCGTGCAAGCGCCGTGCCGACGCAAAAAAACTTGGTGGCGCGTATCCGACAATTCAAGGGGATTGCGGCAGTTGCGACAGCATTTTGATGCGCTGCGCCAGCGAGGAGTTTTAGGCAAAAAAGAAGTCATGCGCCAAACGGAGAAGCAATAAAAAACCCTTGAATTCCTTCCGGAAGTCCAAGGGCCTCTTGATTTGCCGCGGTACCGCGGGACGCCGAAGCGCTCGGCGACTACATATTGTCGATCATCACCTGGCCGAAGCCCGAGCAGCTCACCTGCGTCGCGCCGTCCATCAGGCGGGCGAAGTCGTAGGTGACCTTCTTGCTCGCGATCGACTTTTCCATCGAGCTGATGATCAGGTCGGCGGCTTCCTTCCAGCCCATGTGGCGCAGCATCATTTCAGCCGAGAGGATCTCGGAGCCGGGGTTCACGTAGTCCTTGCCGGCGTACTTGGGCGCCGTGCCGTGCGTGGCCTCGAACATGGCGACGGTGTCGCTCAGGTTCGCGCCCGGGGCAATGCCGATACCCCCCACCTGCGCGGCCAGCGCGTCGGACACGTAATCGCCGTTGAGATTGAGCGTGGCGATCACGCTGTACTCGGCGGGACGCAGCAGGATCTGCTGCAGGAACGCGTCAGCGATGCTGTCCTTGACGGTGATTTCCTTGCCCGTCCTCGGGTTCTTGAACTTCATCCACGGACCGCCGTCGATCAGCTCGGCACCGAACTCCTTGGCGGCGAGGCCGTAGCCCCAATCACGGAAGCCACCTTCGGTGAACTTCATGATGTTTCCCTTGTGCACCAGGGTGACGCTGGGCTTGTCGTTGTCGATGGCGTATTGCAGCGCCTTGCGCACGAGCCGCTCGGTACCTTCCCTCGACACGGGCTTGACGCCGATGCCTGAAGTGTTGGGGAAGCGGATCTTCTTGACGCCCATCTCGTCCTGCAGGAACTTGATGAGCTTCTTCGCCTTTTCGCTCTCGGCCTCGAATTCGATGCCTGCATAGATGTCTTCCGAGTTCTCGCGGAAGATCACCATGTTGGTCTTGTGCGGCTCACGCACTGGGCTCGGAACGCCTTCGAAATACTGGATGGGGCGCAGGCAGACGTAGAGATCGAGTTCCTGGCGCAGCGCGACGTTCAGCGAGCGGATGCCACCGCCGACGGGCGTGGTCAGCGGCCCCTTGATGGAAACCACATAGTCGCGCACGGCGTGCAGGGTTTCCTCGGGAAGCCAGACGTCGGGGCCGTAGACCTTGGTCGACTTCTCGCCGGCGTAGACCTCCATCCAGTGGATCTTCTTCTTGCCGCCGTAGGCCTTTGCCACTGCAGCGTCCACCACCTTCAGCATCACCGGCGTGATGTCCAGACCGGTTCCGTCGCCTTCGATGAAGGGGATGATCGGTTGGTCAGGCACATTGAGCGAGTTATCGGCATTGACCGTGATCTTCTGGCCTTCGGTCGGGACTTTGATGTGCTGATAACTGGTCATGAGGGGGAATGGCTCCGGGATTGACGTACTTTTGACGACTGTCAGCGAATTCAGACACGACGCGTATTCCGCTGTACAGCCGGCGAACAAATCGCTGTACATTTTAGACGCAACCCATCAGCAAGCGTTTGTCAACCGACGGGCCAATGGCCTCGTTAGTGGCTGACCTTCTGCTCGCCGGGAGGCGTTTCCAACCAATTCTCGATAGAGGAATCATCAATGAGCAAAATTCTCGCAGTCATGATCGCTGGCCTGTTCGCCGCTGGCGCCTATGCCCAAAACCCGGCCGGTACGACGCCCGAGCAAGGCAACGCCACCAACAGCAAGTCGCAGCAACGTGCCGAAGCCAAGAAGGCTGCGAAGCCCGCTGGCCAGGTCAAGGGTCCGGCTGGCGACGAAGCCAAGACCCCCGAAGGCGGCGCCATCGGTGCCGACAAGGCTGCTGCCTCTGGCGAGAAGCGCGCAAGCACCCGCGACCAGCGTCGTCGCAACAAGGACGGCAGCGTGAAGCGCAAGTCGACTCAAGGCGGTACGCCTGACATGCCGGGCGCCAAGTAAGTCGGCCCAGCAACAAAAAAGAGCGCTCGTCAGAGCGCTTTTTTTTCGCCCAGATGCAGCTTTCGGCTGTCAACCGCAGGAATCGGCCGCCGTTGAATGTCTACCTTCCGCAAGAAGGCCAATCCAGATCAACGAATTTCAAAGGATATCTTCATGAACAAGCTGCTCGCAGCCCTGGTCGCCGGTCTCTTCGCTGCCGGTGCTTTCGCTCAACAAGCTGAACCCACCACGGCAGCTCCCGCGCCCGCCGCCAAGGCTGCAAAGCACGCTTCCGCCAAGAAGCACGCTGCCAAGAAGCACAAGGTTCGTCACGTGGCCAAGGCCCACACGGCCGCTGCCAAGAAGGTGTAAGCTTTCACGCTCACCGGCAATGCCCGCATCAGCGGGCATTTTTGTTTGTATTGATTGATCCAGGCCGGGCCCTGGCCCCGCCCTGAAAGAGTCGTCCGATGCTCCAGCGTCTCGCCGCCCTGCTCCTCATGTCCGCATCTTTCATGATGCCCGCGCATGCCCAGCAGCAACCCCAGACCGACCTGCCACGCACGCAGTTGTCGGTTGGCCTGTACAAGATCGACGCGCAGATCGCGCAAACCCCCCTTCAACGAGAGATCGGCCTGATGTTCCGCAAGGAAATGCCGCAGGCCGAAGGCATGATCTTCGTATTCGAACAGCCTGCGACGCAGTGCTTCTGGATGCGCAACACGATCCTGCCGTTGACCGCCGCCTTCGTTGCCGATGATGGCCGCATCGTCAACCTGGTCGACATGCAACCCATGACCGAGAACTCGCATTGCTCCCTGGAACCGGTGCGCTACGTACTTGAAATGAACCAGGGCTGGTTCGCCAAGAAGAACATCAAGAAGGGTGCCAAACTCGGCGGCGAGTTGTTCGCAGCCGGCAAACGCTGAGCGCCTGCTGCCTTCAGCCAACAAAAAGCCGACCCGTGGGTCGGCTTTTTTGCTGGGGGAAGTCCTGTAATCAGCCGAAGTTCTTCGCAGCGAAGTCCCAGTTGACCAGCTTGGCCAGGAAGGTCTCGACGAACTTCGGGCGCAGGTTGCGGTAGTCGATGTAGTAGGCGTGTTCCCAGACGTCCACCGTCAGCAGCGCGGTGTCCGCGGTG